>Ga0172375_10000554_pt1 | contig 59686 bp, 47 predicted proteins | sample LakKiv1m_FD_114537 | JGI IMG/M metagenome (GOLD analysis project Ga0172375, IMG submission 114537) | Freshwater microbial communities from Kabuno Bay, South-Kivu, Congo - kab_092012_11.1m | ecosystem: Environmental > Aquatic > Freshwater > Lake | place: Democratic Republic of the Congo...
CAATCAGCAATTACTTAAATAAGATTATTTCTTTACCGGTTTACAACCGTTTCCACGATAATTTGGTTAATTTTCTGACTACCCGCGTTCCCCGCGGAAGCCGCCTGATAAAGCTTATGGCTAAATTTGAAGAAGGCCTAAAGGGGTTGTTTGTCCCCGGGATGCTTTTTGAGGAGCTGGGTTTTCGTTATTTTGGCCCTATTGACGGGCATGATTTAGGGGCGTTAACCCATACCTTAAAGAATATCATAAATATTAAGGGCTCGCGGATTTTGCACGTGGTTACCAAAAAAGGCAAGGGTTGTTCTTTTGCTGAAGATGACCCTGTGAGATTCCATGGGGTTAGCTGTTTTGATATAAATACCGGCGAGGCTATGCCTAAAAAGTCTTCACCAGAATTAAAAAGCTATACGGAGATTTTTAGTGATAAAATAGTGGAGTTGGCGCGTAAGGACGGGCGGATTCTGGCGATAACCGCAGCTATGCCGGAAGGAACCGGACTCAATAAATTCCGCGATAGTTTTCCGGATAGATTTTTTGATGTAGGCATTGCTGAGGCCCATGCGGTTTGTTTTGCTGCCGGGCTTGCCAGGCAGGGGTTTAAGCCGGTAGTAGCTGTGTATTCTACATTCTTGCAGCGTGCGTATGACCAGATAATTCAGGATGTTTCCTTGCAGGAGCTGCCGGTAATATTTGCCGTTGACCGGGCGGGAATTGTAGGCGAAGATGGTGTTACGCATCAAGGTATATTTGATATCGCTTATTTAAAAAGTGTCCCTAATTTAGTAGTTATGGCGCCAAAAGATGGGCGGGAATTTGAGGCAATGCTGCAGTTTGCTGTTTTATTGGGGAAGCCTGTGGCTATCAGATATCCTCGTGCCAATACTTTTCTAAGCGGGCCTCCGCTGCAGGGCTTAAGTTTAGGCAAGGCAGATTTAATAAAAGAGGGAAGGGATTTTACGATAATTGCTTTAGGAAGCATGGTTTCGGCAGCTGAAGAGGCTATTCAGATGTTAAGTAAAGAAGGGATAACCGGCAATTTAATTAACGCCCGGTTTGCCGCTCCCTTGGATATTGCATTAATGAAAAGCGTTTGCGCAAAGACAAAATTGATATTCACTATAGAAGAAGGGGTTAAGGATATGGGGTTTGGTAGTGCTGTCTCCCAGGCCTTGGGCTTGCGGATTTTACGCATGGGGTTGCCATCTGAATTTATTCCCCACGGGGCAAGGGAATTACTTTTGGAAAAAAACGGGCTTTCCGCTCCGGGGATTGCCGAGAATATCCGCCGGGAGTTAAAGAATAATGGCTAAAATAAAAATCAATCAGGATAAATGCAAGGGCTGTTTTTTATGCATGAGTTTTTGCCCAAAGGGCCTGATCAAGAAAAGTGTAAAGTTAAATAAACGGGGATTAAATTTTGTGGAGTTTGATCCGGCTGGTGATTGTATTGGTTGTATGCAGTGCGCGCTGATCTGCCCGGACTGCTGTATTGAGGTATATAAATAGATATGGTAAAGAAAAGAATATTGATTTCCGGGAATGAGGCAATTGCTGAAGGCGCAATCCAGGCAGGGTGTAATTTTTATGCCGGCTATCCGATTACCCCGCAAAATGAGCTTATCGCCTATATGGCTAAACATATGCCGCTTTCAGGAGGGGTTTTTATCCAGGCAGAGTCAGAGCTGGCAGCGATTAATATGGTTTACGGCGCTTCAGCTGCCGGTGCCCGGGCAATGACTTCTTCCTCCAGCCCGGGAGTAAGTTTAAAACAGGAAGGGATATCTTATATTTCCGGTGCTCAGCTTCCGGCGGTAATCGTTAATATTATGCGCGGGGGGCCCGGACTGGGGAATATTGCCCCTGCCCAGTCAGATTATTTTCAGGCTACACGCGGCGGAGGCCATGGGGATTATCACCTGATAGTTTTGGCTCCTGCAAGCGTGCAGGAGGCATATGATTTGACACAAGCCGGATTTTATCTAGCGGATAAATACCGGATTGCCGTTATGATATTGGGAGATGGGATTTTAGGCCAGATGATGGAGCCACTGAAGCTCTCTACCGGAAAAACCAAAGCCCCGATTTTGAAACCTTGGGCGCTTACCGGATGCAAGGGGAGAAACCCAAATATTGTTAAATCATTTTTTTTACGGGAAGGCGATCTGGAAAAGTTTAACCTTAAACTTCAGGGTAATTATGAAGTTATCCGGAAGAAAGAAGCGCGTTATGAAGGCTTATTACTGGATGATGCCAAGGTAATTCTGGTTGCTTACGGGACAATGGCGCGTATTGCAAAAAGCGCCCTTAACCAATTAAGGCTTGCGGGTAAAAAAGTCGGGTTAATCCGGCCTATCAGCCTGTGGCCGTTTCCGGAAAAAGCATTTCAGCCAAGGAATAAGAAGGTAAAATATCTGGCAGTTGAGATGTCTTATGGACAGATGGTTGAAGACGTAAGATTAGCGGTTGGCGGTTATGCGCAGGTGGATTTTCTCGGCCGTTCAGGGGGCGGGATACCCAGCGAAGATGAAATTATTACAAAGGTGGATAAACTTATATAATGGAAAAGATATTCGCTCATCCGGAAGCTCTCTATGATGTAACTACGCATTATTGCCCTGGCTGCGGGCATGGTATTGCCCACCGCCTGGTTGCCGAAGTTGTTGATGAGTTAGGCATCAGAGAAAAGACCGTCGGGATTGCCCCGGTGGGTTGCGCTGTTGTTGCTTATGACTACTGGAAATTTGATTGTTCAGAGGCGGCGCATGGAAGGGCTTTGGCAGTTGCTACTGCTATAAAGAGAGTGCGGCCGCAGAATATTGTTTTCACTTACCAGGGCGACGGGGACCTGGCTGCCATAGGTACAAATGAGACAATCCATGCGGCTAACCGCGGAGAAAACCTGACTGTAATTTTCATCAACAACGCGGTTTATGGGATGACCGGAGGCCAGATGGCTCCTACTACGCTGTTAGGCCAAAAAACATCTACAACCATTAACGGAAGGCAGCAGGAAAAACATGGTTATCCCCTGAAAATTTCTGAAATTTTAGCGGCCTTACCCGGTGTCTGCTATGTTGAGAGGGTTTCTTTTCATAATCCCCAAGGAGTATTGAGGGCCAAGCAGGCGATAAAACAGGGCTTCAAAAACCAGATGAATAATTTGGGGTTTTCTTTGATTGAGGTGCTCTCCCCTTGTCCGACTTATTGGGGGTTAAGCCCCAAAGGTTCGCTGGATTGGATTAAGGATGTAATGCAAAAAGAGTTTCCCTTAGGAAGGATAAAATGATTGAAAGTGTAATTGTTGCCGGAAGCGGAGGCCAGGGGGTAATGCTCTTAGGCAAAGTTCTGGCTGAGGCTGTAATGCGGCAAGGCCAACAGGTCAGTTGGTTTCCTGCTTATGGACCTGAAGTCCGCGGGGGGACCAGCCACTGTATGGTTACCATTTCGGACCAGGAAATCGGCTCGCCTTATGTGACTAAAGCCGATACGCTTATAATATTGAATAACCCATCGTTAGAGAAATTTAAAGATAGGGTCAAAGATAAAGGGTTATTGATTCTTAACTCGTCTTTAGCCCAGATTTCTGCCTTTCCCCGGATAAAAGTATTGCAATTCCCTTTTACGGATATAGCTATAGGATTAGGGAATATCAAGGTGGCTAATATGGTGGCCCTGGGTTGTTACTTAGGGGCTAAGAAGACTGTAAAGATTAAAGAGGTCTTGGAAGTATTTAAGTCCATAGCCCCTGCCGGAAGGACAGATATCTTAGAAATTAACCAAAAAGCTTTGCAGGAAGGAGCGAAGTTAATAGATGGTTAGGGTAAGGTTTGCCCCCAGCCCAACGGGGAATTTACATATCGGAGGAGCTCGGACGGCTTTATTTAATTGGCTTTTTTGCCAGTCGCAAAATGGCAAATTTGTTCTGAGGATTGAAGATACCGATAAAGAGCGGTCCAAAAAAGAGTTTGTGGATGAAATACTCTTTAGCCTGAAATGGCTGGGTTTTAACTGGGATGAGCTTTATTATCAGAGTGAGCGCTTTGACAGGTACCGCGAGTATGCGGATAAACTGCTTAAAGCCGGGTTGGCTTATATCGAGAAATCACCCGAGGGGAAAGAAGCGGTAATTTTTAAGGTTTCTGCGCAAAAAATAAAAGTCAATGATCTTATCCGCGGCCAAATTGAATTTGATTCCAGCCTGATCAAAGATCAGGTTTTGATCAAGTCAGATGGGACGCCTACTTATAATTTTGCCTGCGTGGTGGATGACGCGGAAATGAACATCACCCATATAATCCGCGGTGATGATCATATCTCCAATACTCCAAAGCAGGTTCTTTTTTATGAGGCATTGGGTTTTCCTCTGCCTAATTTTGCTCACCTTCCTTTGATTATGGGGATGGATGGTGGCCGGCTTTCTAAAAGGACAGGCGCAACCGCGATTAGCGATTACCGCCAGATGGGGTATTTACCGGATGCGCTGGTAAACTACCTCTTATTATTGAGCTGGGCCCCGGGTGAAAACCGCGAGATAGTCAGTAAAGATGAAGCAATAAAGTTATTTGATATAAAGAATGTGAATAAGACGGCGGCCACCTTTGATTTAAAAAAGCTGGATTGGATGAATAACCAGTATTTAAAGAATGCCGACCCGCAAAAACTGCTTGAGGAACTTCTGCCGCTGCTTATTGAAAGAGGCTATATCAGGGAAGAGGGATTTGACCGGGGTTACATTCTGGAGCTGATCAAATTATTTCAGCCGAGGCTGGCCCGCTTAAATGATTTTGTTGATTGGGCAGATTTCTTTTTTATTGAGGAGATTAAAGTTGAACCCGCTGCCCAGGAAAAGTTTTTGTCTAAAGATTTATCCAAAGAATTTCAGCTTTTTATTTCCGAGCTTGAGGGTTTAAACAGTTTTAGCGTTGAGAATATTGAGAAATGTTTCCGTGGCTTGGTGGCAAGGCTTAATATTGAAGCTAAGGTATTAATTCATCCGTTGAGGGTAGCCTTAACCGGCAAGACTATCGGCCCCGGGCTTTTTGAACTCATATATTCCCTGGGCCTGGAGCGGACGAAAAAAAGGCTGTTAAAATGGGTAAAGTGACATAAGGGGATTGGGATAAAAATATTTTTTTGCCCCCCTTGAAATTGGCAGTGAATTTGTGTTATATTCTAGTTGTAAGGCGTAAGGCAAGGGGTAAACTACCAGCGGGCAGGCAATGCCCAGGAGTAAAAGCCAAAAAATTTCCCCTTGCCTTTTATTTTTGTCCCGCTTAACCCGCTTTCGAGAATACCCTTTTCGTGCATAAAAGTATTGACCAGGCCCGGCTATCATATAGAATAGTGTTAGTAAGCGTAACAGGCGTTAACGGATAAGCAAGTATTATAAACAGGGGAGGTGGGAATGTTTGTTGCATCCGCATTTTCAGTCTTGATGCTGGTTTTAATGCTGGCTTTTGTTTTTGATATATCTTTTAATCTGCGCCGGGTAAATAAGAATATTGCCAAACTTTTAAAAAAATATGAAGATGTCCACGGCGCAATAACGAAATAGGACAGTAACCGGGAGGAGAAAATTTTTATTCTTTCTAATTTTCTAACCGCTACCGCCCATGTTTTGAATGTAGTATTAGGTATATTTTATTGGCTGATACTTATCCGTGCGTTGCTCAGCTGGGTCAGCCCGGATCCCTATAACCCGATAGTGCAGTTTTTGGAAAGGTATACCGAGCCGGTACTGGTTCCTATAAGAAGATTTCTGCCTCCAAGTTTTAAATTTGGCATTGATATATCTCCGCTAGTCGCTTTTCTGGCGATTATGTTCATCAGGTCTTTTTTAGTCAACACCCTCCTGGACTTGGCTGCGAGGTTAAAATAAGCGGAAAATGCGGAATAATTCCCTTGATTTAGCTTTTTATCCACGATATACTTTCTAAATATAAATAGATTAACTGCCCTGTCGTCTAATGGTAGGACACAAGATTCTGGATCTTGTTGTCATGGTTCGAGTCCATGCGGGGCAATTTTAGGTATTATTTACTCTTGACAACTGGATAATCTTGTGTTAATCTTTTATTGATACATAGATGTAGTAGTAAGACGATTGAGTCTTTCGGGCAGAGTCTGCCTGGAAGACTTTTTGCTTTTACGGACTAAGGCGTCCTTTACCCTAATAAGGGGAAGGGCGCCTTTTATTTGTTTCAGGAGCTAAAATATGAGTTTTGAAGAGTTAAATAAAAAGTTATCGCCAACTATTAAAAGGATTGCCTACAAGTTAAATGGACGCTATCGCTCATTTAACCATGACGACCTTTATCAGGAGGCGTCAATCCACCTTTGGAATAATTTCTTAAAAGGCAAGCTTGACGATAAGACAGACAGCTATATCCTTCAGGGTTGTTATTTCCACCTGAGAAACTATATCCGTAAAGTTAATGAACGCCCTAATATTGTCAGTATGGACGCTGTTTTGGATACTGATGAGAATACTACCGTAGGGGATATGCTTGGTGAATATTGGGCTACTGAAGACTGCCGGGAAGAGCTGCATAATAATTTCTTAGCCCGGAGTATTCTGAATAATGGCTTTAAACCCAAAGAAAAAATGCTGTTGAGGTATTTTAGCCAGGGGCTTACTACCAGAGATATAGGTAAGCGCCTGGGTGTTTCACATGTTAGTGTAGTAAAGATGCTGCAGAAGATCAGGATTAAGTCGCAAAAGTATCTGGATAAAATTTAGTTACCAGTTTCAGGTTTTCTTTACTTGTATTAGTGTAAGACACGTTGAAGTGTAAAGTTTAACATAGGCGTTCTATGAAAATAGAGCGCTTTTTTATTTTTCAGAAGACATAGGCGTCTAAACCAATCTTTAAGAGTGGGCTAGGCGCCTTCTCTTTTTATAAGGAGGTCATGATGAACAGGTTAAAAACAGTTTTGTTCTTATGTTTGTTGTCGGGAGCATTGATCTTTGGTCCGGCTTATGCTGCCGAAGAGGGGCTTTTGGATGGTCTTTTGTCAAATACAGGTATAGAAGTATCCGGGGATCTGGCTTTTAATTCCTTATATATGTGGAGAGGTATAATGCTTGATGGTGATGCGGTGGTTCAGCCTGGTTTTTATGTGCGTAGCCCGGAATCAAAGTACGGCAGGATAAAAGTGGGTATTTGGCTTAACCACGACCTGCAAAACAAAGACAGCTTAAAATCCAGCGAGACGGATTATATCTTTGATTATACCTATAGTTTCCCCAGTTTAGCGCTTTCTACAGGGTTTACCTATTATGATTTTCCGGATGCTGCCCCCGCAGACGGATCTCCGAGGGGTTTTAGCCGTGAGGTCTATGGAGGGGTAACCTTTACCAAACTTCTGCTTTCTCCGGCAATATATTATTACTATGATTTTGGCAGAAAAGTAGACGGTGGCGGAGAAGGAAGCTATACCGTGCTTAACCTATCGCACAGTATACCTTTTATAGTGAGCAAGTATAAGATGAGCCTGGATTTTTCAGGCCACGTAGGTTACAACAATAAACAATATTATCGCGGTAAAGGCGGGGACGCGGCTTTAGGTGTGGGGGTTAGCGTGCCCTTATTGAAGAATTTAATATGTAAACCGAACATTAATTATAGCGTTCCCTGGGGCAACTTAAGCGATAAAAATAACGGTAACCAGAAGAACAGGTTATATGGCGGGGTATATTTGAGCTATGTATTTTAATTAGGTTTATTTTTCGTATTTTACAAAGTTAAGGAGGTGGGTTTTATGGATATGAAGGTGATTATCGATACAATCTGGGTTTTGATTACCGCAAAGCTGGTGTTCTTTATGAACCTGGGCTTTGCTATGGTTGAGTCAGGGTTTGCGCGTTCCAAAAATTGCGTCAACATCCTTTCCAAGAATTTTGTTGTTTTCGCAGTATCTTCACTGGGGTTTTTACTGTTAGGCTGGGGTTTGATGTTTGGAGACGGCAATCCGTTAATTGGTTTAAAGGGGTTGTTTTTTGCCAGCGGTTTGGATAATTCTCCGGCAACCGGCGAAGCCTATAAAGGTGTTTATTCGGCGCTTTCCTGGACAGGAGTCCCGATGTGGGCGAAATTTTTCTTCCAACTGGTCTTCTGCGGTACGGCAGCCACGATTGTTTCAGGGGCTGTGGCTGAACGGATTAAATACAAGTCGTTCATAGTTTTCTCGTTTCTTATGGCCATGTTTATTTATCCTATAGTAGGCCACTGGATATGGGGTGGCGGCTGGCTTCAGTTAAAAGGGATGTTTGATTTTGCCGGTTCATCAGTTGTACATTCAGTTGGCGGATGGGCAGCTTTAGCTGGGATTTTAGTATTGGGCCCGCGCTTTGGTAAATATGCAAACGGAAGGATTCATCCTATCCCAGGGCATAATTTGTCAATGGCAACATTAGGGACATTTGTGCTTTGGTTTGGGTGGTTTGGTTTTAATCCGGGTTCTACGATGTCTGCTGATCCCATAGCAATCAGTCATGTAGCCATTACTACTAATATGGCAGCAGCAATGGCGACTTTAAGCGCTACCATATTATCGTGGGTATTATTGGGCAAGCCGGATTTAGGCATGACCTTGAACGGTTGCCTTGCCGGCCTGGTCGCGATTACCGCACCATGTGCTTTTGTGAGCGTTCCCAGTTCACTGATTATTGGTTTAATCGCCGGGATACTGGTAGTTTTATCAGTGATCATGTTTGATAGGGTCAAGATAGACGATCCGGTAGGCGCGCTTTCGGTGCATCTGGTAAATGGTGTTTTCGGTACGCTTTGCGTCGGGTTGTTTGCACAGGATAAGATAGCCGGCACAGCTACTGGAAACGGCTTGTTTTACGGCGGAGGAGCGGGGCTTCTTATGGCCCAATTGTCCGGTGTTTTAGGGGTTGCAGTATTCACTTTTGTAATCTCGCTTATTTTCTGGTTATTATTAAAATACACAATGGGAATCAGAGTTTCGCTTAAGGAAGAGATTGAAGGTTTGGATATCGGCGAACACGGGAATTCAGCTTATCCCGAATTTTACGGTAAAAAGCCGGCTTATGCATTTCTTGAAGTTAAGAATGAATAACATTTTATGTTACGGAGGATAAAATGAAGAAAATAGAAGCTATTATTAGGCCGGAAAGCCTTGAGGCAGTGCGTAGCGCGCTTAATATCGCAGGAGTAACCGGGTTGATGATTTCCGAGATTGAGGGCCATGGTAAACAAAAAGGAGTTGTCCAGCAATGGCGGGGTGAGAAGTATAAAGTGGAACTTTTGCCAAAGGCTAAAGTAGAGATTATAGTCCAAGATCAGGATGTCAGCCGCATATGCAAGGCAATAATTGATAACGCCAAGACCGGCGAGATGGGGGATGGAAAAATATTTATTTATCCCATTGAGGATGCCATAAGAATACGTACCGGAGAAAAAGGCGAGGGTGCTGTGTAATGCTGGATAGGGAGCTGATCAATAATATCAGGACAATTAAACAGGAAAGAGGCTATACCTTGTTTGAGCTCTCTAGAATTATAGATGTACAGGTTTCAACGTTAGAAAGGTGGCTAAAGACCGCCCGCATAAATAAGCTATATGCGCGTTTAGTTAAAGAAAAGCTGGGGATAAAATAATTTTACTTCTTTGTAAGGATTTTTTTAATTTATTTTTATTCATTTGGTTAAACAATTAAGCAAGCGCAGGGAAAAGGAGGAAGAGAAAATGGTAAATTCTGGAGATACGGCATGGGTTTTAATTTCGTCGGCGTTAGTCTTGCTGATGACGCCTGCTTTGGCTTTCTTTTATGGGGGCATGGTCAGACGTAAAAATGTATTAAGTGTCTTAATGCAATGTTTTATTATTGTATGTGCTTTAAGTATCCAGTGGGTTTTAATTGGCTATAGCCTGTCATTTGCTCCGTCTAAAGGGTTTTGGGGAGGACTGCAGTGGTTTGGCTTAAATGGAGTAGGTTTAGAGCCATACTCGGAATACGCCGGGACAATCCCACATCAGGCATTTATGATCTTTCAGGCGATGTTTGCAATTATTACTCCTGCTTTAATCATCGGGGCTTTTGCTGAAAGAATGAAGTTTTCTGCCTTTTTAGTCTTTACTTTGCTTTGGGCAACTTTCGTGTATGACCCGCTATGCCATTGGGTCTGGGGTATTGGCGGTTGGTTAAGAAATATGGGTGCGCTTGATTTTGCCGGCGGCACGGTTGTGCACATTAATGCCGGGATCGCCGCTTTGGTTACAGCGATCATTTTGGGCAGGCGTTCTAACCTGGATAAAAATATTCCTACTCCGCACAATATGCCCTTTGTAGTTTTAGGTACGGCATTATTATGGTTTGGCTGGTTTGGTTTTAACGCTGGAAGCGCTTTGGCTGCAAACGGCCTGGCAGTTAATGCTTTTGTGGTGACTAATACAGCTGCCGCAGCAGCAGGTTTGAGCTGGGCGCTTATTGAGTGGATTCATAATGGCAAACCAACGATTTTCGGTGTATGCTCCGGGGCTGTTGCGGGTTTAGTTGCAGTTACTCCAGCTGCCGGTTTTATCAGTGTTTTGCCCGCGATTGTCATTGGTTTGCTGGTGAGTTTATTTTGCTTTATTGCCGTGACTATAGTGAAACCGTTATTTGGTTATGATGATTCCCTGGATGCCTTTGGCGTGCATTGCGTAGGCGGGATATGGGGTGCTTTGGCTACTGGTCTATTTGCCTCAAAGCTGGTTAACCCGGCAGGGGCCGATGGGTTATTTTTTGGCAACCCTAAACAATTTTTAATCCAGCTGGCGACAGTAGGAATAACAATTGTTTATACGGCAGTAATTACGTTTGTTATTTATAAACTGGTTGATTTGTTTATCGGCATGAGAGTTGATGAGAAAACAGAAGCAATCGGCCTTGACTTGACTCAACATCATGAAAGGGCGTATACAGTATTAGAGTAGTGGTATGTAGTAGGTAGAATATAGGAAAAACCAAAAGCTAGTAGCTGAAAGCAGTCAGCAGAAAATAAGGGAGGTTTTATGAAGCTAGTCATCGCAATAATCCAGCCGTACAAGTTGGAGGCAGTGAAAGAAGAGCTTTACAAGTCAGAAATTAACCTGATTACTGTAAGTGAAGTCCTTGGGCATGGCCGCCAAAAAGGGGTAACTGAAGTTTACCGCGGGGCAAAAGAAACAGGGAATCTTTTGCGTAAGGTTCGTCTTGAGATTGCGGTAAATGACAATTACCTTGAGCCGGCTATAGAAGCGATTATTAAAGGTGCTAAAACCAGAGAGACGGGGGATGGTAAAATCTTTGTTTTAGACCTTAAGGAGTGCGTGCGTATCAGGACAGAAGAACGTGGTTCGGTGGCTATTGGTTAAAAATTAGTTACCAAATCAACGTATTTCTTACTTGTATAAATAGGGCTATTAAAATATAGGCATCTTATGGCTTAGTTTTAAGCAATGATAAGCAGGGAACAGAGGCGTTCTCCTTGATAAAGCGAGAGCGCCTCTTCTTTTTTAGATAACTTTGTTATAGGGGCAGCTAAGTTAGATTAGGAGGAATAAAATGGGTGTAAGGCAGGAAGTATTATCTATGGTAAAAAATGTTGAGCTAGAGAAAGCAGATTCTTCTAAAAAAGTCTCCAGTTATTTCGGCGAGAATACCTTTAAGCTGGAAACTATGCAAAAACACATCTCCAAAAGCACTTTTGAGGCCTTTAAGCTCTGGATGTCTGAAGGCAAGACTATAACTTTATCTCAGGCCAATGAAATCGCCGATGCGATGAAGAATTGGGCAATTGCCAAGGGGGCCACATACTATACGCATTGGTTCCAGCCGATGACCGGGCTTACCGCGGAGAAGCATGACAGTTTTATCAATATCACCGGCCCAGGCAAGGTAATTGAGAAGTTCTCCGGAAACAAGCTGATCCAGGGCGAGCCTGATGCCTCAAGCTTCCCTTCGGGAGGAATCCGGGCTACTTTTGAGGCCAGGGGGTATACTGCCTGGGATCCTTCCAGCCCGGCATTCATTATTGAAAGTACGTTAGGCAAAACATTGTGTATTCCCACAATATTCATTTCTTACCATGGAGCTGCTTTAGATAAGAAATTACCGCTGATACGCTCTGATGAGGCATTGAATAAAGCAGCTGTCGGCCTGCTTAAGCTTTTTGGCCACAAAGACGTAAAGAAGGTATTCTCAACATGCGGCCCGGAGCAGGAATATTTTCTTATTGACCGGAATTACTACAATTTACGCCAGGATTTGATTATGTCCGGAAGGACTTTAATCGGAGCGGCATCCTCCAAAGGGCAGCAGCTAGAAGATCAATATTTCGGTGCGATCAAAGAGAGGGTGATTAATTTTATGTTTGAAGTAGCAGAAGAGGCTTATAAGTTGGGTATTCCTCTGATGACCCGGCACAATGAAGTTGCCCCTCATCAATATGAATTTGCCCCTATTTTTGAAGAATCAAATTTAGCCGCAGACCATAACCAACTGCTTATGGAGCTGATGAAAAAGGTCGCCTTACGCCATAACTTAGTCTGTCTTTTACATGAAAAACCTTTTGCCGGAATCAATGGCAGCGGTAAGCATTTAAACTGGTCTTTGGCAGACAATAAAGGCAACAATCTGCTCAATCCCGGAGAAACCCCCGAAGACAACCTTCAGTTTTTAGCTGTATTAGTTGCGGTCTTAAGGGCAGTATATACCCATGCTGATCTTTTACGCGCTTCAGTTGCCTTAGCCGGCAACGAACACCGTTTGGGCGCTAATGAAGCCCCTCCTGCGATTATCAGCGTTTTCTTAGGAGAGCAATTAACCAGGGTATTGGATATGCTGGAAAAAGGGGCAAAGGCTAAGGTTTCCAAGCGCGACATTATTGATTTGGGCATCGCGCGCTTGCCTAAATTCAACAAAGATTCTACCGACAGGAACCGGACTTCGCCTTTTGCCTTTACAGGAGCAAAATTTGAATTTCGCGCAGTTGGTTCATCGCAAAACATATCTACTTCAATTGCCGTCATTAATACTATTATTGCTGAGAGCCTGGATTATGTTTCAACCGAAATTAAGAAAGTTACCTCAACCGGGAAAGATTTTAATTCTGCTGCTTTAAAGGTAATTAGTGCTATTATTAAAGAAACCAAAGATATTCGTTTTGAAGGCAATAATTATTCGCAGGAGTGGTTAAGAGAGGCGAGGAAGAGGGGTTTGGCGAATGTTGCCTCAACCTATAAGGCTTTGGAGGCTTTAACGGAAAACAGGAATATTGCCCTTTTTGAAAAGTACAAAGTCTTATCAAAAGAGGAACTTCTTGCCCGCTACCATATTTGGATCCATATGTATAACTTGACCCTAGAGATTGAGGCCAATACTCTTAATGAAATGGTGAATGCCTCGGTTGTCCCGGCAGGTTATAAATATGAGGAACTTCTTGCCCGCACGCTTAATGAATTAGTGGTTTTGAAAAAAGCAGCCGGGCTTAAAGTTAATCCGGCGGCACTTGAAGACAAGAGAGAGCACTTAAGTGATATTATCTCCAAGATTTATTATGTCAGGCGTAATACTGCTGAAATGGTCAACTTGCTTGAAAAAGCGAAAAAAGTAAGCGATGAAAAACGCGCGGAACTTTATTTTGAAGAACTTAAACCTTTAATGGAGCATATCCGCAGGCATGTGGATGCCTTAGAGTGTGTTGTCCCGGATGATACCTGGGACTTGCCTAAATATAGAGAGATGTTATTCATTAAGTAAAAGGGAGCAAGTACGCCTCTGTAGAGGCGTACTTTTATAAACAAGACTGCTTAATATTTATACAAAAAATGATGGATGACGAGGCAAGAGAGATAGAGAAGGCGCTTTTAGAGTTAGACCGGATTTTCCTGAAGGGCAAAGAAGGCAGGATTTATCATGTTATGCTGGATGCGCTGGATAAATCGCTGATCACTAATACCCTGGCGATAACTTTTGGCAACCAGATAAAGGCAGCCAGGTTACTGGGAATAAACAGAAATACCCTGCGCGCTAAAATCAAGAAGCTGGGGATTTCTTTGGATGAGGTTAAGACATGAAAGCTCAAGGTTTATATGAACCTGCGTTTGAACATGATGCTTGTGGCGTAGGGTTTGTTTGCGATATTAAGGGGCGGAAATCAAATACCATAGTAAAGCAGGGCATTGAGGTTTTACACCGCCTTTCACATCGCGGGGCAGTGGGCGCAGATCCTAAGACTGGAGACGGAGCGGGGATCTTAATTCAGATACCCCATGCTTTTTTTAAGAAGGTCAGCCGGAGCGTTAAAATCAGCTTACCTGACCCCGGAAGATATGGCACAGGCCTGGTATTTTTACCTCAGGATCCCGAAGAACGTGATTTCTGCAAGCAGGTTTTTGCGGAAATAACCAGCCAGGAAGGTCAGGTTCTTTTAGGCTGGAGGAATGTGCCGATAGACGACTCGGATATCGGGGAAGGCGCTAAGAAGACTCAGCCTGTTTTTGAGCAGGTTTTCATCGCCAGGGGTAGGAATATAGATGACGAAATGATTTTCGAAAGAAAACTTTATGTAATCAGGAGGAGAGTTGAAAATGCCATACTTGATTCTGAATTAAAGCAAAAAAACTCGTTTTACATAACCAATATTTCCTGCCGTACCCTCTCCTATAAAGGTTTGCTTATGCCGAAACAGATAGACAATTTCTTCCTGGACTTAAAATGCGATGGGGTAGAAAGCGCCCTATGTTTGGTGCATTCGCGTTATTCAACCAATACCTTTCCTACCTGGAACCTGGCCCAGCCTTTCCGTTTTTTGGCGCATAACGGAGAAATTAATACATTGCGCGGTAATGTTAACGGGGTAAAAGCTAGGGAGCGCCTGCTTGCCAGCGAGTTATTCGGTATGGACATTGAGAAGTTAAAGCCGATTATAGTTGAAGGGGGCAGCGACTCTGCGGCAATTGATAACCTATTTGAACTTCTGGTTTTATCTGGCAGGTCGCTTGAACATGCGATGATGATGCTGATTCCTGCGGCATGGGAGCATGACCGGCTTATGAATAAGGAACTAAGGGATTTTTATAAATACCATGCCTGTTTTATGGAGCCTTGGGATGGCCCGGCGGCAGTGGCGTTTACAGACGGCAAAAATATCGGAGCGATCCTGGACAGAAATGGTCTGCGGCCTGCGCGCTATATCGTAACAAAAAAAGACTTTGTGGTTATGGCAAGCGAAGTAGGGGTTTTAGATATAGCTCCTGAAGATATCAAGGTTTCCGGAAGGCTTGAACCAGGCAAGATTTTCTTTATCAATACCGAATCCGGCCGGATAATTGAAGACTCTGAGATTAAACAGAGTGTATCAAGTCGTTCTGCATATGGTAAATGGAACGAAGACGCTATGGTGGATTTGGATAAGCTTGTGGCAAGCGCTCAATCAACAAGGATGCCGCATGGTTTGCTGGAAAACTTCAAAGCCTTCGGTTATTCAAGAGAAGACCTGAAGATGATTATCAAGCCTATGGCCGTGGAAGCCAAAGAACCTGTAGGCTCCATGGGCAGTGATATACCGCACGCCTTCTTATCTTCTAAACCACAGGTGCTCTATACTTATTTTAAACAGTTATTTGCTCAGGTAACTAACCCTCCCATAGACTCAATAAGGGAAAAGCTTGTGATGAGTCTGGAGAGTTTTATCGGGCCGGAGCAAAATATACTAGAGGAGAGCTCCAGGCATAGCCATAAACTCAGGGTCAGGAATCCCATTCTTACAAATGCAGAACTTGAAAAAATACGCGATATCAGCATAAACAGTTTTAAGGCCAAGACCATCTATACTTTTTTTGATGCCTCAAGCGGCAGGGATGGTTTTCTGCGCAGCCTGGAGAGGGTTTGTTTTGAAGCGGAATATGCGATAGAGCAGGGCTATTCATTCATTATTTTAAGCGACCGCGGAACAGATAGGGATAATATTGCCCTGCCCGCGCTTTTAGCAACAAGTGCGATTCATCAATACCTGGTGAAGAAAACCATACGTTCGCAAGTGGCTTTGATTGTAGAAAGCGCAGAGCCTAAAGAGGTGCACCATTTTGCCTTGCTTTTTGGTTTTGGTGCGGACTGCGTAAATCCTTATCTTGCCTATGAGGCGGTAAATTATCTTATTGCGGAAAAAGAGATTAAGCTGGATTCCGATACTGCCCTTAAGAATTACAATAAGGCGTTGACTGACGGGATATTAAAGATTCTTTCTAAGATGGGGATATCTACGCTTAGAAGTTACCGCGGCGCACAGATATTTGAGGCCCTGGGGTTAAGCAGTGAATTCGTGGAGAAATATTTTACCGGTACCGTGTCACGTATCGGAGGCGTAGGTCTTGAAGGCATCATAGAAGAAACCATTCAGAGGCACAAGGATACTTATGCCGAAAGAGCCGCCGGGGAAGTTTATTTGACAAGCGGAGGAGCGTACCAGTGGAAAAGGGATGGAGAATTCCATCTCTGGAACCCACAGAGCATATCCGCTTTACAGGATGCCACGCGCAATACGGATTATAATAAATACATGGAGTTTGCTGATTTGATTAATAACCAATAGGAAATCCGGCTACCTTAAGAAGCTTGCTTAATTTTAAGAAAACAAATCCTGTGCCGATTGAAGAGGTTGAGCCGGCAGAGAAAATCTTAAAACGTTTTGTTACAGGGGCAATGAGTTTTGGTTCTATAAGCGGTTCGGCGCATGAGACAATTGCTATCGCTATGAATCGCATAGGAGGAAAATCTAATACCGGAGAAGGCGGAGAGGACCCCAATAGGTTTATTACTTTGCCTAACGGCGATTCCAGGAGGAGCGCTATAAAACAAGTTGCTTCCGGCAGGTTCGGGGTAACTATAAATTATTTAGTTAACGCCGATGAAATACAGATAAAGATTGCTCAGGGGGCTAAGCCAGGAGAAGGAGGGCAGTTGCCCGGGCACAAGGTAAGCGGGATAATTGCCCGGACCAGGTATACAACTCCGGGAGTAACATTGATTTCGCCTCCTCCGCATCATGACATATATTCTATTGAAGACCTTGCCCAGCTGATCTTTGATTTAAAAAATGCAAATCCCAGCGCACGGGTGAGTGTAAAGCTTGTTTCCGAAGTGGGGGTAGGTACTGTTGCAGCCGGGGTGGCAAAGGGGCACGCAGATATGATTCTTATTTCTGGAGGGGATGGCGGGACAGGCGCATCTCCCAGAAGCTCAATAAGATATGCCGGGTTACCATGGGAATTGGGTATTTCAGAAACACACCAGACGCTACTATTGAATAATCTGCGCTCAAGAGTGCGCTTGCAGGCTGATGGACAAATGCGCACCGGAAGGGACGTGGCGATCGCTGCCTTGCTAGGGGCGGAGGAATATGGTTTTTGTTCGGCAATACTGGTTGTAATCGGATGCGTGATGTTGCGGCATTGCCATCTTAATAATTGTTCAGTTGGTGTGGCTACACAGGATGATATACTGCAAAAAAGGTTTAGCGGCAGGCCGGAATATATCGTTAATTATTTTAATTTCATAGTCACTGAGCTGCGTGCAATTATGGCAAGCCTGGGATTAAGGAGTATAGATGAAATGATCGGCAGGACGGATCTTTTGGAATTGAACCGGGAAATCATCCCTGCGAAGGCCAGCCAGATAGATTATTCGCGGATCCTTTACAGGCCGGAGCTACCCGAAGATGTCGGACGTTATTACAAAGTTAAACAAGACAACACGCTGGATTCCGTCTTAGATAGAAAGTTGATTGAGATATGGGGTGGTTGTGTTAAGAAAAACCTCCCGGTAAGGATTTCGCTGGGTATTAATAATACTGATAGGGCTGTGGGTGCGATGTTAAGCGGAGAGGTTTGTAAGAGATGCGGGGAAGGGGTATTGCTGGAAGATTCCATAGTTTGTAAATTCGACGGTATTGCCGGTCAAAGTTTCGGCGCATTTTTAGCAAAGGGGATTACCTTTGAATTAGAGGGCATGGCCAATGATTATGTGGGAAAAGGTATTTCCGGAGGGAAGATCGTCATATACCCTAATAGGAAAGTTGACTATAAATCAGACGAGAATATAATTGCAGGGAACACCTCTTTTTATGGGGCCATCTCAGGTGAGGCTTATATAAGCGGCGTAGCAGGAGAAAGGTTTTGCGTGAGGAATTCCGGTTTATACGCTGTTGTTGAAGGAGTGGGAGACCATGGCTGTGAATATATGACTGGCGGCAGGGTGATTATTCTGGGGAAGACAGGGAATAATTTTGCCGCCGGAATGTCTGGTGGAATAGCCTATGTCTATGATGAAGACGCCACATTTAAACAAAGATGCAACCTGGATATGGTTGAATTAGAGAAAATTAAAGAATCTGATAAGGATACAATATACCATTTGCTTAGCAATCACTTTAAGTATACAAATAGTATTAAGGCCAAAATTATTTTAGATAATCTCCATAATCAACTTAAAAAGTTTGTCAGGGTCATGCCGGTAGAGTATAAGCGCATTTTAGAAGGGGCCAAGATTGAGCAGAAACTTGATATTGCGGAGGATCTCGATGGGTGAGGAGAGGGGCTTCCTGAAATTAGGCCGTCAGGCAGGCTGTTATAGGCAGGTTTGCGAGCGGGTTAAAGATTTCAAAGATGTTTATAAAATACGTCCGGAAAGCCAATCGCAAGAACAGGCCTCCCGCTGCATGGATTGTTCAACTCCTTTCTGCCATTGGGCATGTCCGATAGGGAATTATATACCGGAGTGGAATGACCATATGTTTGGCGGGAACTGGAAACAGGCGCTCAGCTTATTGGAGGCATCCAACAATCTTCCTGAAATAACCGGGCGGGTTTGCCCGGCCTTATGTGAATATTCCTGTGTTCTCGGGTTAAATGACCAGCCGGTTACCATAAGAGAAAATGAACTAGCGATTATAGAGGCAGGATTTAAGAATGGGTTGATTAAGCCTTATCATATAGGGAGCAGGACCGGAAAAAAGGTCGCGGTTATAGGTTCAGGGCCATCGGGTTTATCCTGTGGAGCACAGCTTAACAGGGCAGGGCATAATGTAACTGTTTTTGAACGGGATAATAAACCGGGGGGGATTTTGCGTTACGGTATTCCAGATTTTAAATTGGAAAAACACATTCTGGATAGACGTCTTGATATCTGGAGAGAGGAAGGGGTTGTTTTTAAAACAGGTATAAATATAGGCGTAGATTATTCTGTGGATAAACTCCTGGCTGATTTTGACGCGGTATGCCTGGCAGGTGGTTGCCGCGCACCAAGAGACCTTAAGATTGAAGGAAGACAGTTAAAGGGTATATATTTTGCCATGGATTATCTTACTCAATCTAACAGGAGGGTTGCCGGAGATAAAATTCCGGAAGAAGAATTAATTGATGCTAAAGGTAAAAAAGTGGTAGTTATCGGCGGGGGAGACAGTGGTTCTGATTGTGTGGGGACAGCTCATCGCCAAGGTGCCTCCTGCGTAGTGCAAATTGAAGTTTTACCCCGGCCAGCCGAATGCAGGGATTCATCACAACCCTGGCCAAACTACCCTTTGATTTTAAAAATATCAACAAGCCACGAAGAGGGCGGAGAGCGGCAATGGGAGGTATTAACCAAACGTTTCATAGGGCAAAGAAATCATGTCAAGAAGATCTCTTGTGTGAAAGTTGAATTTTCACCTGCAAACGGTAAAGCGTGCCCTCTTATGCGGGAGATCCCCGGGAGCGAGTTTGAAATCAGCGCTGATTTGGTTATTCTTGCCGTAGGTTTTCTTCATCCTGAACAATCAGGCATGCTTGATGAACTTAAGGTTAAATTTGACAGCCGTGGAAATGTTATGACCGATAAGAATTACATGACTTCGGTTAAAAATGTATTTTCTGCAGGGGATATGAGGCGTGGGCAGTCGCTGGTAGTTTGGGCTATCGCCGAAGGAAGGCGCTGCGCATATTTTATGGATAAATATTTAATGGGGCAGAGTAATTTACCGGTTATATAAAGGAGTTTAAAATGATAAGCACAGGTATAAAAGGCCTAGATAACGTAATTACTGGTTTAAGGCTGGGGGATAATGTAGTTTGGCAGATAGATGATATAGATGATTATGCCAATCTTGTAAAACCTTTTGTGCGTCAGGCCTTAAAAGAAAAAAAGAGAATCGTCTATATGAGGTTTGCGACACATAAAGAGTTGATTAAGCCATCCAGGCAGGTAAAGCGGTATGAGCTTAATGCCCAGGCCGGGTTTGAATGCTTTAGCGCCAAAGTAAATAATATTATTACCCAAGAAGGGGAAGGGGCTTATTATGTATTTGACTGTTTATCAGAACTGCTCTCTGCTTGGGCAACAGACCTTATGATAGGCAACTTTTTTATGGTGACCTGCCCGTATCTTTATGAACTTAAGACGGTAACCTATTTTTCTATCCTCCGTAATAACCATTCATTTAAATCTATAGCCCGTATACGCGAAACAACACAACTGCTTATGGATGTATACCATTGCGAGGGTAATTTTTATATCCATCCCCTCAAAGTATGGAACCGGTATTCTCCGACCATGTTTCTTCCTCATCAAAAAGAGGGGGACAACTTTGTTCCGATTACCGATAGCGTTAATGCCGTTGAAATATTATCGCATATCCGCAGGAGGGGAGCGGAGAATGCCAAGAGAAACCTGGATTATTGGGACCGCCTATTTTTAGAAGTGGAGTCTCTGGTAAAGAACAAATCTTTACTGAAGCAGAAAAAAGAAATGGTAAAACGGCTTTGCAATTTAATGCTTTCCAAGAATAAAAAGATACTCTCGCTTGCGATAAGTAATTTTTCACTGGAGGAGCTGGTTGAGATAAAATCCAGGTTAATCGGCACGGGATTTATTGGCGGCAAGACCGTAGGTATGTTATTAGCCCGCAAGATACTTTCGAAGGAGAAGCTGCTCAACTGGGATAAACTTTCAGAACCGCATGACTCTTTCTATATAGGCTCAGATATATTCTATTCGTTTATTGTGCATAACCGATGGTGGAAGCTGCATATGCAGCAGAAAAGTGAAGCGGGGTATTTTAATATTGCAAATGTACTTAAAGAAAAAATGCTTTATGGCGTATTCCCTGAAGAGATAATGGAACGTTTTCAGCAAATCGTGGAATATTTTGGTTCGTCCCCGATTATTATCCGCTCAAGCTCTCTCTTGGAGGATGACTTTGGCAATGCCTTCGCTGGTAAATATGAGAGTATCTTTTTAGCCAACCAGGGAAGCCCGGAACAAAGATATATCCAGTTTGCCGAGGCGGTAAAGAAGATATATGCCAGCACTATGAATGAAGACGCCTTGGTATACAGAAAACAGAGAGGGTTGGATAAGTCAGATGAGCAGATGGCTCTTCTGGTGCAGCGTGTTTCCGGCGCGCACCACAAAAACTATTTTTTCCCGGATTTGGCCGGTGTAGGCGTTTCTTATAACACCTATGTTTGGAATAAAAACATTGACCCTGAAGCAGGGATGCTTAGGCTTGTATTTGGCTTAGGTACTAGGGCAGTTAACCGGGTTGAAGGCGATTATCCAAGAATGGCGGCATTAAGCGAGCCATTGCGCAGGCCTTATGCGGAGAAGGATGATATAAGGAAATATTCGCAGCATATGGTAGATATCATCAATACAAAGGAAAATGCTTTTCAGACCATACCCTTTGAGAAGCTAGTCAGTGAAAAGTCTTTTGCAAATGTTGAGCTGGTTGCCGTTAAAGACGATGAAGCTAAACGTATGATGGAAGAGAGGGGGATGGAAGATAAGGATTATTGGATATTGACTCTTGACAAAGTCCTTGAGAATAAGCAGCTGGTAAATGCATTGAAATCAATACTAGGGTTACTTGAGGTAAGTTATCACTATCCAGTGGAAATTGAATTTACGATAAATTTCACAAAGAATAATTCATTTAAGATAAACCTGCTACAATGCAGGCCTCTGCAGACGCGGGGGTTGGGTCTTAAAGTCGACATGCCTGAGCAGGTGAATAAAAAGGATCTACTTTTTGATTCCCAGGGTTATTTTCTGGGAGGCAATATCTCCCAGAAAATTGATTGGGTTGTTTATGTTGACCCTGAAAAGTATAATAAACTGGTGCTATCGGATAAATATGAGATTGCCCACATTGTCGGGAATTTGAACAGGATGATAAAAGATAAAGAAGAGCTGCCCACTCTGCTTATGGGCCCGGGAAGATGGGGGACTACTACTCCGTCTTTGGGAGTACCGGTTAAATTTGCCGAGATAAATAATGTTGCCGTGCTTGCAGAGGTGGCTTTTTCAGCCGGGAACCTTATGCCTGAGCTGTCCTTTGGGACACATTTCTTCCAGGATTTGGTGGAAACAAATATATTTTACGTAGCCTTATTCCCCGAGAAGGATACTTCATTGTTTAACCTATCCTGGTTCAAACAATTAAGGAATTTATTCAGCGAGCTTATGCCTGAATCTGTGAAATACGAAGATATCATCGGAGTTTATGATGTCAGCGGCAAGTCTTTAAGGGTAATGTCAGATGTGGTGTCGCAAAGGGTAATTTGTCTTTAAGCAGTAAAATATAGCTTATAATTAATCCAACGCGGTATTTTAAAAAAAGGGGGGTAAATGTCTAAATATATTTTTATAACTGGCGGGGTTATTTCAAGCCTGGGCAAGGGTATTGCCTCTGCTTCTATAGGCAAGGTTCTTGAATCCCGCGGGTTAAAAGTTGCCCTTATGAAACTAGACCCTTATATCAATGTTGACCCTGGGACAATGAACCCATACCAGCACGGGGAGGTTTATGTCACCGAGGATGGCTCAGAAACAGATTTAGACCTCGGGCATTATGAGCGTTTTACCAAGACAATTTCATCAAAATTCAGCAATATAACCACCGGGCAAATCTACAATTCGGTTATTTCCCGGGAGAGGAAAGGCGATTATCTGGGAAAAACCATCCAGGTTATTCCGCATATTACGGACGCGATAAAGGAAAGGATAAGGAAGTGCGCCCTGGTTTCCAAGGCCGATATAATCATTGTGGAAATTGGAGGAACTGTGGGGGATATTGAAAGCCTGCCTTTTTTGGAGGCATCCAGGCAATTCAGGCTGGATATGGGATATGACAATGTTCTCTACATTCATCTTACTCTTGTTCCGTACATCAAAGCAGCCGGTGAAGTAAAAACAAAACCTACCCAGCATAGTGTCGGCACTTTGCGCGAGATAGGGATTATTCCCGATGTATTGATCTGCCGGACTGAAGAGCCATTGACCGATGGCGTTAAGGAAAAAATCTCCTTATTTTGTAATGTCAGGAAAGAGTCGGTTATTGAATCCCCGGACATGGATTCTATATACCAGGTCCCCCTGGTTTTTAAGAATCAAATCCTTGATGAGATAATCCTGAGCCATTTTAAATTGATCTGTAAATTTTCAGATCTTAAGGATTGGGAGAGGGGTGTAGTTAACAGAGTGCTGGATCCGAAAAATAAAGTTACCATTGCCGTAATTGGTAAATATATTGAATTGCAGGATGCGTATAAATCCATATATGAAGCTTTAATTCACGCCGGCATTCATAATGATGCCAGGGTGGAAATAAAAAGAATTGATTCAGAGAGCCTGGAAAAGGGCAAAATTGAGAAAATGTTAGAAGGCGTATCCGGGATACTGGTCCCCGGAGGTTTTGGCTATCGGGGTATTGAAGGCAAGATTAAGGCGATTAAATTCGCCAGGCAAAACAGGGTCCCTTTTTTAGGTATTTGCCTGGGTATGCAATGCGCGGTAATTGAATTTGCCAGGAATGTATGCGGCTTTGCAGCTGCTAATTCAACAGAGTTTAAGCAGACAAAATACCCGGTAATCAGCCTTCTGGAGGAGCAGAAGAAATGTAGTGATTTAGGGGGTACGATGCGCTTAGGCGCCTATCCTTGCAAGGTTAGAAAAAGCAGCCTCGCCTTTAAGGTTTATAACAAGGGGTTAATCTCTGAGCGGCACAGGCATAGGTATGAGTTTAATAATCAATACAAGAAAATATTTGAGAGAAAAGGCATGGTCTTCTCCGGTATCTACCCGCAGAAAGGATTAGTGGAGATAGTGGAATTAAAAAATCACCCTTATTTTATTGCGGTACAATTTCATCCGGAATTTAAATCCAAACCGGATAAATCCCACCCTTTGTTCAGGGAACTCATCAAAGCAGCCCTGTTTTATAAAGCATAATATTCTTATTAGATAGAGCTAAAATACGCCCCGGATGATAACCGGGGCGTATTTGTTGTTGACAAAAAACGCTACCGGAATTAGTATTGAATAAAAGAAAGGTTTAAGTGCTTATAAATAAGAAAAATAAATTCAGTGCGGAATTTATTTTTTCCGCAGTGGCGATCATTTTCATTCTTTCTGTAGTTAATCTTTATGCTGAAGAGCCCGCGCTAAAGAATCAAATCCAGGAAGAGATTATGGATGGACCAGGTGACGATTCCAGCTCAGACGCTTCTATTTATCGCCAAAAATTAGGTAAAACAATTGTTGAAGAGGAAGAGTTTTACAACCATGATTTAGATACTTATACCCGCTATATGCCTTCACGGGGCGCTGGTGCGCAATCGGGGAAAATCGGGATCGTTGATTCAGCATCAGAGTATAGCTATACCTTGAAAGCTTTTGGGCAATTGCCCGTGGAGTTTGCTTTAGGAGCGAAATATATCGGGATAACCAATACTACGGTTGTAGAGCTTCCGTCGCGGTTGACCTCCGTATTCATAGGGGCAGAAACTACTCTGCCGTTCTTCAGCGTAAAGGACACCTATTTTACAATAGGATTTGCTCCGTCGTTTCATACGGATAATTGGAGTGTTCGTTCTTCAGCTATGAGTATTGCCCAGAGGTATTTCTTTATCCATCAGTTCAGTGACAAATTAACTTTTATTGCCGGAGTCTCAATAACTCCGCATGAGAGCGACCCGGTTATACCGATCCTCGGTTTTATCTATAAACCCACCGATAAATTAACTTTTAATATTGTTCCGAAGCAGCCGGAAATTTCATATGATTTGACTGAAAAACTAACTGTTTTTGGCCAGGCGGATATAACGATGGATGAATATAAGGTGAATAAGGATGGGCTTAAAAATACGGTCTTGGAATACAATGAAATGCATGCCGGGGCCGGCCTGAGATATATGCTAAATAAATATATTCAGGGTAATATATCTGTTGGCGGGGTGTTTAACCGTTCAATTAAATACCGCCAAGACTACCATGGCAAGGTAACGGTAAAAAACGGCATGTATACTGAATTCCGGGTGGATATAAGCATGTAGGCCGGGTTTAAATAGTGCTTGTAATAAAACTATATTAGTAGTATATTTTTTATGGAGGTGTAGCGATGAAAGCAAAAAAAACAAGCAAGAAAACAAAGGCAAAGAAAGTAAACAAAACCACGAAAGGGAAGAAAAAGCTTTCCCGCTATTGCCGATCAGGCAGGGTTTTGTGGTAAAGATTCATTCTTTCGCATTCTTTTAGAGGTCGATTACTATTAAGATAATTCCGCCGGTAGTTTTATTCCATAAATTAGGCAGGTATATAGGGGTATCTACATCTACGGGAGATTTTTACGAGCTGTCCCCGGAAACCTATCGCCTGTTAAAGGAATGGAATAAGTGCATTTCTCTTTTAGCGGGCCATCCTTCCAAAAAAGAAATATCTGCCTTAGCCAGGGAATTTAATATACCAGCCGACATAACAAAACTTTTCCCCTTCTCTGGAAAAGAAGTATCATTTCTAACCGACAGAAACGCATCCTCCGGACTTACTGACTTAACTCTCAATTTGACATCAAGCTGCAATTTGCGCTGTGTTTACTGCTGGAATGACCACGGGAGATACTCTAACCGTGAGTTTCTGAAAAAGCAAGCCTTAAAGATCAACAATAATACCAAAGATGAACATATGCCGGTTGAGACTGCGTTAAAGGCAGTGGATATTTTAGTCGGGGCCAGCGGTAAAGATAAAGACCTGGTAGTCGATTTCTACGGCGGAGAGCCCTTGTTGAACCTCAAAACACTTATGGCAACAGTGGATTACTGTAGAGAAAATCAGTCAAAATGGGGAATTTGTTTCCATTTCTTGCTGGCGACAAACGGCACCTTTTTAACTCCGGAGGTAGCTGAAGCATTAATTGATAAGGGGGTGCAAATTGCCGTGAGTATTGACGGCCCTAAGGCAATACATGACCATAACCGGCCGCTTATGAACAGGGAAGGCAGTTTTGATATAATTGCCTCCAACCTTAAAAAAATGCCTAGGGCAATAATGAAAAGGCTTGTTGGCCGTACGACGGTAACTCCATTTTTCTCCGATATGGTAAAACTCTACGAAAATTTAAAAGGACTGGGGTTTGAACGGATAGAGATTTTTGAGAGCGAAGATGCCTGCCACAAAATTTCACCTAAGCAGCAATCATGTTTCTTTAGTACCGAAGAAAATTACAGGCTTTTGTGTAAAACATACGAGAAGCTGGCATTGCGTTATATTGATGATGTTGTTGCGGGGGACATGAATTACAGTAAAACGTTCTTTAACCGTTTTTTTAAATTAATGCAAAGGCTTTATTATAACCATGAAGTTTCAGGAGGATGTCCGGCCGCCAAAGGCCAGATCGCGGTCAGTATTGACGGCAAGATTTATCCGTGCACATCTTTTTTAGGAGTGGATGAATTTGAATTAGGGGATGTGGAAAGAGGCATTGACGATAGAAAACTTCAAGCGTTTATAGGAAAAATAAATAAACGGTTTGAACATTGCCGTAAAGACTGCGACCTGTTCAGTCTTTGCCGTTCGACAGGCTCCTGTTTAAACGTGAACTATTTTTTTAATGGCGATCCTGCCTTGCCTCATAAAAAAAGCTGCAGTCTGTTTGCTGAAAAATTATCTTTAGCCGCTGCAAGCCTATCTATTCTTTCAGAAAAAATACCCCATCGGCTGGAAAGGTTGTTTGGGTTTGACCCGGTAGGCAGAAGAGGAAATAAGCTATATTAATATAAACCTGTTGCTTAAGTACAGAAATTAGCCCCGGCTGATATTGATGACCGGGGCTTTTTTGGCGAATTGTATTGAAAGTTTATCGCCGCATGTTAGAATAAACATAGCACTCAATATTAATTAACAAACATGCAGAAAAAGATAAAAAAAATAATTTTAGTCAGGCCCCCCAGGTATCTTTGGCCATTTATAAATGAATCAGATAACTTTCTTCTGCCTCTTGGGCTGCCTTGTCTGGCCGCAGAAATAAGATTAAAACTCCCGGATCTGGAAGTAAAAATCATTGATTGCCCTCCGCTTAAGATAGGGTGGGAAAGCTTAAGCAGGATAATAAGTGAAGAAAAACCGGATATTGTTGGGGCGGGAGAAGAAGCCCTCTATTCCCATGAGGCCCTCAGGCTGTTTAAACTAACAAAGGAGATCAATCCTGCTATAATTACAATTGCGGGAGGGCATTTTTTCTCCTGGATGGTGGAATACGGATTGAATAGCTCTGTTATAGATTTTATCGTAAGGTTTGAAGGTGAAGAGACAATTGTAGAGTTAATCAAGGCGCTTAAGGAAAATAAAGACTTATGTCAAGTCAATGGTATAGCCTTTAGAAATAACAGCCAGATAATCAGGACAGCCTCCAGGCCGTTGATAAAAGACCTTAATACACTTGCTTTGCCTGCGTTTGACCTTATGCCTATGGGGAAATATTCTCCTTTCGGGTATCTCTGGCCCCAGAGCGTTACTTTAGAACACTCCCGGGGTTGCGTAGATAGATGTAATTTTTGTTCCCTCTGGACATTTTGGGGGCAGCATTTAAAAACAGACATAGAGAAAGGGGAATTGGACGTATCTCCCAAATATAGGACAAAAAGCGTAGAGAGAACGTTAGAGGAAGTGGATATTGCTTATAAAAAATACAATAGGAAATACATACTATGGGCAGACCCTACTTTTAATGTTGATCTTAAATGGACAAATGATTTTTGTGATGGCCTGTTGAAAATGGGCTATAAAGATTTGCATTGGTGGGCTTTCTTAAGGGCGGATTACTTGTTACGCGATGAGAAAGCGGGAGTTTTGAAGAAAATGGTTATGGCGGGCTTAACTCACCCGCTTATCGGAGTAGAGCGTGGTTGTACGGAAGATCTTAGGAAGATCCAGAAATCAGTTTATACCCGCGATTTAATAAAAGAAGTTTTTCTTATCTTTAAGAATAAATATCCGCAAGTATTCCGGCAGGGAACTTTTGTTACCTGCCTGCCTTTTGATACCAGGGAATCCATGCTTGATTTGGTAAAATATGCTGTTGAAATAGACATAGATTATCCGGCTTTTCATCCTGTAGCTCCGGTTCCAGGGACATTCCTTTACCAGGAAGCATTAAAAAATGATTCTTTGGAGGTAAAGGATTTTAAGCAATATGATTGGTCCACTCCCATAATGCGTTCAGATAACGGATTGTCAATGGAAGAATTTGCCAGGCTGAACATGGAGCTTAACAAACGGTATATATTATATAGGCCGCATTGGTTAATCAGAGGGTTATTCTCTCCATATAAGCATAAGCGGGGGCTTTACTGGTGGTTTCTCCGCAATACAATGAAAATGCTTTTCCTAGGCGTCATGGATACCATTTTAGGAAAAGAGAAGTTTAATGGAATCACAGGTTTTATGCGCCTTAAAAAACCCAAATGGTATGATTCATAATTTAGTTATTGTCTTCTGAAAGGCAGATTTGGCAGAGGTATTCTTAGTAAATCCTTTAGCAACTGTAAATGGGCAACATGTCCATTTTCTTCGCGACTGGTGTGGCGGAGAGCTACCCGGGTCAGTGGTTTACCCGCCGCTAGATTTAGCATATGTAGCAGCCCTGCTGCAACAGAATAATATAAGCGTAAGCCTTGTTGACGCTAATGCGTTGCATATACCCCATAAAACAATTGTTGAGATGGCGATAGAACAGAAGCCTAAGTTTGTAGGTATTCCTTCAGCCTGGGGAAGCATTAAAGATGACCTGTTGCTTGCAAAAATGATTAAAGAAAAAAACCCCGCCGTAAAAATAATTATTTCAGGGCCGAATGTTACTGTAGACCCGGCAATAGCGTTAGATTCAGGGTATGTAGATTATGTCATTTTAGGGGAACTTGAAAAACCATTTTTAGGGATTATAAAAGGGCAGGTTGACCGTAACGTGGCCTATAAAATAAATAACGAGGTTGTTATTACTGATAGGGATTTGCTTGAGGATTTAGATTCACTTCCATTTCCCGCCAAGGATTTACTGCCAAACAAAAGATACCGGGCGCCTTTTACAGCAAGAAATCCGTTTACCCTAATGAATACGAGCAGGGGGTGTCCTTATAAATGTAATTTTTGCCAGGTTAATATCTGGTATATGAATAAGGTCCGATTCCGTTCTGCGGGTAACGTTCTGGGAGAAATAGATGAATTAGCCAGAAGATTTGGAATTAAAGAGATAATATTCAGGGATCAAACCTTGACTATCAACAGACAAAGGCTTCTTTTGATTTGCCGCGGTCTTGTCGAAGGTAAATATAACCTTTCCTGGAGGTGTTTTTCTTGTGTAGATACAATAGACAGTGAATTATTAAGGGCGATGAAAGAAGCAGGATGCCATCAGATTTGTTATGGCCTGGAAAGCGGATCGCAGAGAGTTTTGGATTTAAGCAGGAAGGGGATTACCTTAGAACAGATAAAAAATGCCGTAAAATTAACCAAAAAAGCTGGTATTGAGGTTTCGGGGGCATTTATGTTTGGTATGTACGGGGATACAGAGGAGACCATTGAAGATACTCTCAAGCTTGCTTTAAGCCTGGATCTCGATTTTGCCCAGTTCCAATTAGCGTTTCCGGTTCCCTCTACGGAATTTTATACCCAACATAATAATGGAAGCAATTACTCAAATATTTTGCCAGATTCATTGCGCTGGTATGGATGGGATAAGCCGGATGATACTGGCAGGATTTTGCAGAATAAATTAAAAGAAGCATATAGGCGGTTTTATTTCAGGAAAAAATATCTTTACAGGCAACTGAAAAACCTAAAAAACCCTAAGCGATTTGCGCTTCAGGTAGGCACGGCTTTAGATTTTCTGGGAGTTTTGGCAAAAAGAGGTTAATATTCTTTCGGCTGAACACTCTAAAATAAACATAGAGATGAATTGGGCTAGGGATAAAATTTGGGGTTGGCCCGAAGGGCTGGCTTGGAAAATAAGCTCCGTATTTATTATGCGCTCCATAAGGAAGAAATATGGATTCTTTATTTCCTCAATGCAGCCTAAGCCTGATGACAGGATTCTTGATGTCGGAGTCGGTTCCCACATATTCTTAGGCACAAATTTCCTAGAGCAATGGTATAAATATCCAGAAAAAATCGTAGCTTTAGCTTATGGTGAGGCTGACGAATACAGTAATTTCTCGCAAGATTTCCCTAAAACAAAACTTATTTTTGGCGACGGAAAGGCGATCCCGTTTCCTGATAATTATTTTGATATCGTATTTTGTAATGCAGTAGTAGAGCATGCCGGCAAGGCTGAGGAGCAAAAAAGATTAATCCGCGAAACCATCCGGGTTGGCAAAAAGGCATTCATTACTACTCCAAATTTTTGGTTTCCTATAGATACGCATACCCTGCTGCCTTTTGTCCATTATCTGCCGCTAAGGCTGCGTTTTTGGGTGTATAAAATATTCGGTAAGGAGTACTTTGCTGATATCAACAGGTTAAACCTTCTTACAGAAAAAGAGTTACTTTCTTTCTTTCCGGAAGAGGCTAAAGTAACGCTTATAAAGCAGAGGTTTCTAGGGTTAGTTTCAGGGTTTATCGTAATAGCCAATAAACAATAATTATTTTTTATGCTAAAATACAGCTATATGTTAATAACAGATATGCAGGCAAGGACTGAGAAATGAAGCTTTCTATACCAACCAATTGGCAGCAGGATTTGATTCCTAGATTAGAAAAAGATAATCTTGATGAGTTGTATGGAAAACTTGCCTGCGATTTTATAGGTGGAGGCAGGGCTTCTTTCCTGATCCCGCATGTTTCTAAAAAACAAGCCGCTCTCCATGTTAAAGAGGCCCATCAAAACGGTTTGCAGTTTAATTATCTTTTAAACACTAGCTGTTTAGGTAATTTAGAGTGGACTGCTTCAGGCCAAAAAAGAATACGCCAGCTTTTTGATTGGCTAGTGTATATTAAAGTAGACCAGGTTACAGTAGCTATCCCGTATCTTTTGGAATTAGCAAAGAAGTGTTATCCTCAACTGAAAGTGGCAATATCAACACAGGCGGGTATAGATACAGTTGAGAGAGCACGATTTTGGAATGATTTAGGGGCGGATAAGCTTACCTTAAGCGTGGTTGATGTTAACCGCAACTTCGGGCTGTTAAAGAGGATAAGGAAAAATGTGAAATGCGAGCTTCAGCTGATCGCCAACCTTCTTTGCCTGTATAGGTGCCCTTTTTATAAGTATCATTCGGTTTTAAATGCCCACGCATCTCAGTCAGGTTATCGGCTGAAAGGTTTTGTTATTGATTATTGTTCTTTGAAATGTACATCCTATCGGCTCAGCCATCCCGTAGAGTTTATTCGTTCTCTCTGGATAAGGCCGGAAGATACCCATTATTATGAAGATGCGGGCATAGATAGTATAAAGCTGGTGGATAGGGGCATGAATAGCGAAGCGATTTCCTTAATCGCTAACGCTTATTCTAAAAGAAGATACGATGGCAACCTTTTAGATTTGATGCCTCACGCAACCAAGAATATCATGTTTCAGGATTCTGGTTTAATGCATAAACTCAGGTATTTTCTCAGGCCGCTTTTGGTAAACATCTTTAGGCTTCAAAAAGGCAGGGGCCTTTTTTCCGGAACCCGTATTTATATTGATAATAATAAATTAGACGGTTTTATCAATCACTTTTTGAGTAGTGATTGTTCCTTACGTTCCTGCCAGGAATGCACATATTGCCAAAATGTATCTAATGAAGTTCTTAAAATTTATCCTGATGATCAGCTTAAGCGTATGGATAAATACATATCCGAGCTTGTTTCTGGGGATATGTTTAAATACTTTTAACCCTCATATTTAAACTGGACTATGGCTAAAGTTTATTTAATATATTTTGATATTAACACTAATATGCCGCCAGGGCTGAACCATGGCTTGGCTTCTTTAGCCGCGGTTTTACGCAAAAAGGGCCACAGTGTTGGATTTTACCATTTGGTCAGAGAGGATAAACCTGAAACCGTGGTTGATAAAGTCTTAAAATTTAGCCCGGATATAGTCGGGTTTTCGTTTGCGACTAACCAGAGGAAACACCTTGATATATATTCCAGGGCTATCTCACGCAGAAGCAAAGTGCTCCAGGTAGCAGGAGGGATTCACTCTACCTTGGATCCTGTTGATGTATTCAAAGTGGATTCAATCCAGGGGGTTTGTATTGGAGAAGGAGAGTATACTTTTCCTGCTCTGCTGGAAAAAATAGATTCGCAGGAGCCTGTTTCGGGTATTCCGGGGTTCTACTGGCGAATTGACGGAGGGTTGATAAGACAAAACCCTATTCCCCCGATTGAACCGGATCTTTCAAGACTACCTTTTCCCGACTATTCTATTTTTGAAATCGGGAAAATAAATAAATATAATTCAGGCTGGATGCCTATGATGATAAGCCGGGGTTGTCCGCATAATTGCTCTTATTGCTGCAATCATGCCGTACGTTCCGTTTATCCTAATCCCAAAGATCACCTGAGATTTTTACCGGTTGAATACGCGATTAAAATGATCAAAAATAGCTTATCCAAATATCCAGGTATTCAAGGCATTGAATTCTGGGATGATAATTTGACTTTAGATAAAAGATGGTTTGAAGAATTCTCCAGTCTGTATGAACGCGAAATTAAGCTTCCTTTTATATGCTATTCTCGTGCAGAGTATGTAACGGAAGATGTATGCTCGGCATTAAAAAAATCAGGGTGTGTCCTTGTGAAAATCGGCGTAGAAAGCGGGAACGAACAGTTTAGAAGGAGTCTCTTGAATCGCAGTGTAACTAATAACCAGATTGTTAAGGCATTTAAATTATTAAAAGATTTTGGTATTCAGAGGCTTTCTCTTTCTATCCTGGGTTTTCCTTTTGAAACCAAAGAACTAATGGAAGAAACGTTATCTCTGAATAAACGCTTAAAACCAGACATAGGAATTGTATTTTATTTCTTCCCTTTTCCTAAAACAGAGCTGCATTCTGTTTGCAGGAGGTATAATTTATTAATAGAATCCAGCAAAAGATTGACTAACTTTCTTGAACAGCCCTCAATCAAGCTCTTATATTATAAACCAGAAGAATGTATAAAGGTAAACTATAGGATCAGGACTTATTTTTTATCCCGGATTATAACAAAGAACCTTACATTTTTTCCTGAGTTTATCTCGGAAGTGTTGTATTGTTTATTGAATATATATCCGTTTTCTCTTTTCTGTCGCTTTCTTATGAATAGTCCGATATCCAGGAAAACTGGGCTTAAAAGTTATTACAGCCAGTCAATGGCGGTTAACAGGAAACGCGATATTAAGAAATTATCACAAGAGGATGTTTTAGTAAATGAACCGGTTAATCTCTAAAGATTCCAAAAAAGAATCCAGGAATAGCCTGGATATTCTTTCTTTCCCCAAGATAGTTATTATAACTATCTTGGGCATTTTTATATTTTTCAGCTGGTTTGTTTCCAGCCCGGTGCGTGCGGCCAGGATAGATAGTTTTATTTTATACAATACAGATGAAGTTTTCCGGTTTTATTTTGTTCGGCTATCATTGCATAGTGCGTATGCCTTTGTTAATTCATATGTGAGGCCGGTATATATGATAGTTTCCTCGATATTCTATAATTTGCTGCCGTTCCAGATGTTTTCATTGCGCCTGATGAATGCATTGTTTTCCTGTGGGACACTTTACATAATCTGGAGGCTGATAAGGAGAATTGGTTTTGAGGACAGAGCTGCAGTATTAGCTATTATGCTTATTGCTACAAACCCGATTTATTTCTTACATTCTATCTCCATACACGCAGCGAATATATTCTGCTTTTTTCTTATGGTTTCAGCTTATTTATTTTACAGAAAGGAATATTTATTATCTGTTGTGTTTTCCTCGCTGTTGCCGCTTATCCGTCCCGAGGGTTATTTAAGCCTGGTTATTTTACCCATTCTTTTATTAAATGAAAAGAAACTGAATATTCGGTATCTGGTTGTGCTTTTTTCTCCTTTATTTGTTTGGATGGGGATGAATCGTTTATTGCTGGGGGACGGTCTTTTGAGCAGATTTTCCTACCAATCATTAATGTTGTCGAATAATGTTTATGGTAAGAATCCTTTGGACGGGTTCGCATTGCGATTTCCAGACATTGTCATTACTCCTCCTGAATTTTTATTATCATCAGGTTATTTTGCCTTTATATTGTTCTTAATAGGCTTTATTTACAGAATTTTTGATAAAAAATACGTTTTTCTTTCATCCAGTTTTATTGTTTATTTTCTTTTCTATAGCTTTTTTTCAATAGCTATTAACTTTGGTCTGGAGAAAGTGAATATTCATGGCACTATGGCGATAACATCAGCTCCTATTGTTCCTTTTATGGGAATATTCGCGATTGTCCCTATAGCAATATTAATCAAACGTAAGTCTATAGGATGGATTACGGTATATATTTGTGCAGCAGCCTTCGTTATAAGCAATATATCTCAAATTATAGCGTTTCAGCGCGATCCGCGCCTTAAATGGCGCGCTCTTTATAGCTTGGCGGAAGAACAGGTTTTGAAGCAGGCAGGCAGCTGGTTGGGTGAATATGCTGTGGAAAAAGGGATAAATAAATTATATGTATCTGTTGATGATGTTACTCAAAAGTTTACAAACAGCTTTCTTCTTTATTTGCCTCCTGGTTTAAAATTTTATATGGTTTCTGCGCAGAAAGGTAGTATTGCGCTCCTGGATTTGGAGATGGTTAAGGCTTTGCCATTTGAAAAGGAAAATGCAATATATCTTTCCAGTGATAGAAATTCAGTTAACCTCAGCAATAAGGTTAAATGCGAGCCAATCAAGGAATTTGGTCCGGCTTCCTTATATTTTTATTTACTAAAGTAATCATAGTAATTTATAGTATATTTAATTAATAAATAATGAAATTAGATTGTTTATTGATCCACACTCCAAAGCTGCATGGTTTCTATAAATTAATAGGCAGCCATATGCATTGTATGTTGATGCCTATGGGGTTATTTGCTATTGGGGATATGGCCACAAGAAGCGGTTACAATACACAAATTTTGCATCTAGGTGTTGAAAAAATAAAGGACTCCTCTTTTTCTCTCCGAGACTATTTAAGTGATACCAAGCCAAAGATTATTGGGTTAAGCTTACATTGGCATTTTCAGTCGTATGACGTTATGCAATTAGCCAAGAAAATCAGATCTTTTTACCCGGATAGCTTTATTGTTTTGGGTGGCTTTACAGCCAGCTATTTTTATGAGGAAATAATGGAAAACTTTGATTGTATAGATGCCATTATCAGAGGCGATGGGGAACTGCCTTTTTTGCATTTGACGGATAAAGTAGCAAGTCAAGACCAGGACCTGTCCGGAGTAGCTAATTTGGTATGGCGTGACGGAGGCAAGATCAGGTGCAACTCCTTAAGTTATGTTGCGAAAGATGAAGACCTGGATAAATTAAATTTTACAAATTTAGGGTTATTGAAGAACTATCAGTTATATCGGGATATTTCTACATTACGTTTATTCTGGATAAAAGGGTTATCCCGGAGGATGAATTTAGCGCTTTGTTACCCGAGGTACAAAGGTTTTCCGCTCTCCATATCAAGAGGATGCCCGGTAAATTGCGCCTATTGCGGAGGAGGGCGCAATGCTCAAAAGTTAATAAATGGGAGAACCGGGGTTTCTGTCCGTTCTGTGGGGAAAGTAATTGAGTCTATTCGGGAATTAAAGAGGTTTGGCTATGATACAATACATATCAATTATCTCCCCTTGAGCAGTAAACCGAAGTATTTCGAAGAATTGTTTTCTGGTATAAGAAGTGAAGGGATAAAAATTAACTGTATAATGGAATGTTGGGCTTTTCCTCCGGAAACAGTCATCAACGAATATAAAGATACGTTCACTGACCACAGGTTTTCAATGGTAGTCTCTCCTGAGACAGGTTCGGAGAAGATAAGAAAGGCCTATAAGGGGTTTTATTTTAGCAATAATGAATTATTCAAGTTTCTCGCTCTTACTAAAAAATCAGGGATATCGGTTTCACTGTTCTTTACCTTGGGGCTTCCGGGGGAAACGTTAAAAGATATTAAGGCTACCCTGGATTTTCAGAGAGAGCTGTCCGGAAAATTCGGCAGGCATATTAGCTTTCAAAACGAAACTGTAGAGATAGATCCCGCCTCTCCTGCTTATGAAGAGCCTGAGCAGTGGGGTGTATGCAAGAGCAATTTATCATTTAAGGATTATTTTGATACTCATAGTTCGAAAAATAAGATCCCATTTTCCTCGTTTGAGCCGACCTATTATATACAAAATTTCTCGGATGCTCCCGCCCTTAAAGGAAAGATGAGTTTAAATTTGTTTAGAAAGTTAATCCGGACGACTATATGCAGGGAATTCTGCCCGCTTTCTAATTTTCTTTTGATTAAACTTAAAATTAAACACGGATGTTTATTCAGTAAAGCAGTTAATTTGCTGTCCAGGGTATGTTGTAATATCATTTCATTTTATTGGAGATGCATTATAGTCAATTATAAAATTTAATAAACCCCGATGAATAGCCACGACTCAAATTTTATAAATAAAACAAGGTTTTATAATAAAATTCCATTTTTGTATGACGCTTGGATCCATTGCTGGGGAAGTTTGATTGGCGGGGATGATCAAATGCGCAGTTGTGCATTATCACTATTGGATGTGCGTCCGGACGATAAGGTGCTTGACCTCTGTTGTGGTACAGGAACACTGGTTTTGAAGATAATAGAAGAGACAGAAAGCAGCGAAGTTGTGGGATTAGATAGCTCTTCGGCCGTTCTTAACATTGCTAAATATAAAGATAAATCATCGCGGGTGCATTTTATTAAGGCAGATGCCCAGGATATCCCTTATCCGGATAATTATTTTGACAAGGTTGTAATTTGCGGGGCTCTGCATGAAATGCCAAAGGCGACAAGGATGATAGTGTTAAAAGAAATGTACAGGGTTACTAAAAATATGGGGAGAAGCCTGGTTATTGAGCCTGCGTATTCTTCCAGCTCAATAAGGGCCAAAGTAATATTCAATATTCTTTTTCACCCATTGAATCCTGAACGCAGGACATTGAAAAATATGCTCAAGGCCGGGTTAGCGCAAGAAATAAAAGAAAGCAGTTTTGTTGTTTTAAGCCAACGATACAGTAACGCAGGTTTTATGCAATTTGTTTTATCAGAAAAAGCATGATGAAAAAAGCGTACCTATCTTCCAACGTGTGCCTGGAAAATATGTTAGATCTGGCTTTTTATAGGGATATCCTTATAAAATCCGGGTGGTTAATTGTTGCTGAACCCAGGGAAGCTGATCTGATTTTATTCAGCGCCTGTGGAGTTGAAAAGATCAAGGAAGATTATGCTCTCAGGAGAATTAAGCAGTTAATAAAAGTAAAGAAAAATGGCGCAGAGTTAGTTGTTTGCGGTTGCCTGCCGACTATAAACGAAAAACGGCTAAAAGGGGTATTTAATGGGGTAGTCTTTGGCCCAAAAACGTATGAAAAATTATTTGAGATTGCCGGAACAAAACAGGAATTTTTAGAAACGGGCTCAAACCATATAGATATCAGCATCCCAGGAGATCTTGTATATCCCGGCAAGATCAAAGGACTGTTTTTGTCATTAAAGAAGCGCCATTTCCCGCTTCCGCAATATTTGCGCCGGCGGTTTTCCGGTGTTGAAGATTCGGATATGTTCTATATTAAGACAGGCATAGGTTGTGCCGGGAATTGCGCTTATTGTGCGATCAAGAAAGTAAAAGGGGATATCCTAAGTAGGCCACTGCCAGAAATTATAGAGGAATTTAGAACCGGGTTAAAGCAGGGGTATAAAAGGTTTGTTTTGACCGGCGATGATGTGGGATGTTACGGGTTGGACAATAACAGTAATATAGTAGACCTGTTGAAAGGGATATGCAGCCATCAAGGGGAATATGAGCTTGCTATTAGGTTCATTGAGCCTTGGTGGTTAATTAAATATTATTCTGAATTGAAGCAGATATTAAAGATGAATAAAATATTTTCCCTTTGCGTCCCCATACAGTCGGGGAGCAACAGGATCCTGCAGCTTATGAACAGGAATTACCGGGTAGAGGATATTGTTGCCTGTTTGAAAGAAATACGCAACGTATCTCCTGCGACTATGTTGAGAACTCATTTCATAGTCGGATTTCCATCTGAAACGCATGAAGATTTCAAAATGACCTTAAATGTTATTGATGCCATTGATTTTGACTTGATAATCCCCGCGTTATATTATGATAGGCCCAATACAGCCGCTTTAGACATGGAAGGCAAGATCCCATACTGGGTAGGCAATAAACGTTTTATGACGATAATTCTGAAAATATTTTTTAATGTATATTTAAATAAACTGAGGTTTAGTTAATTTAGGACAGGCATATTCAATGCAAGGGATATTTAACATGGAGCAGGTTTTGTTTTTTCTTAGGAGGGCTTATTGCTTGGTTTCCCGTCGGGTATTCAGGGGTCATCCGCTCCCACCCTTGGAGATTATGATTGAACCTACTTATAGGTGTAATCTCAAATGCAAAATGTGCCCATTTTTGCCCACCCTTTTGGGTAACAGCCAGGCTTTTTTAAATAAAAAAGAGATTACCATAAATGAAATAAGTGAAGTTGTTAGTTCTGTCCCAAGGTTTTCATTGGTCAGCCTCACGGGAGGGGAACCGCTGGTCCGCGAAGATTTTTTACAGATAGTAGATACTATAACTAAGAGAAATAAATTGACCCTAGTCACTAACGGGACTCTTTTGTCGGAAAGCATCGCACAGAACATTGTTAAATCCGGATCAAAATCTTTTTTGAGCAATGGTCTATTTTTATTAGTTTTTTCTATACACGGCACAGAAGATACCCATGATGATATTTGCCAGGTAAAGGGGTCTTTTAAGCAGGCTTTAAGGGGATTGAGATATGTCCAAGCAGCCAAGAAGACCCAGGGGAAGCGGTATCCGCTTATTTGCCTGAATTGCGTGGTAACGCAATGGAATTATCATATTTTATCTGAAATATTTGAATTAGCAGAAAATCTTCAGGTTGATTTCTGCAACTTTTCTCTCCGCGGGTTCTCAGTATTAACCAATCGTCTTGATAATGGTTTGTTTGATTTTGATAAAGCTGTAAGCGAGGGTCCTTGTTTGAGCACTTTTGATGATCGACCCCTCGATGAAAGTATCTTAAGCGAACAGCTACTATACCTTGAGAAAATGGCACAAAATTCTAATGTGAAATTAAACTTTCTTCCCCATGGAGTTTCCACCAAAGAGATAATAAAATATTATAATTGTAAAGATAATAAGCCGGCAAGGTTTTCTTGTTTTGCCCCCTGGAGAAGCTTATTAATCACAGCTTATGCTGGTGTCAGTTCATGCCCGTTCTTTTTTGTCGGAAATATCAGGGAAAATAAAATAAGCGAAATCTGGAATAATAAAGCTCAGCATAGATTTAGGCATGAGCTTAATAAGGGTGCACCTTTGTTTTGCGAAAAGTGTTGCTTTTCCGGATAAAAATAGGAGATTGATTAAATGAGCAAGATGAAAGTAGTTTTGATAAATCCTGATTCGCCATTAAGGCAGGCTACCGGTAATCTTAAGAGGTTTGTTACTCCTGTGCCCCCTTTGGGGATCGCCTGCATTGCCGCTGTTTTAGAGAAGAATGGCATGGAAGTGGTAGTTTTTGACCAGGTTGCAAATAGCATGAGCAATGCAGAACTTGCCCAGAGGGTTAGAGAAGAATCTCCCGGTCTTATAGGGATCTCCTGCCTTACTCCGGTTATGAATAATGTTAAGGCGCTTGTAAGCCAGATCAGGTCCTTCTCCAGGAATATCCCAATTGTCCTGGGGAATACTCATGCTACTGTATTTGCAGATGAGCTATTAAAACATGGGATAGCAGACATCATTGTTTCCGGAGAGGGCGAAGACAGCATGCTTGAGGTTTCTCTGGCAATTAAAGAAAATAAAAGCCTGGAAGGGATCAAGGGTATCAGTTTCATCCGGGATAGGATAAATTACCATAATCCGCCAAGAGAATCTGCCAGAGACCTGGACGAGTTTCCCTATCCTGCCTGGCATTTGCTTAATTTAAAAGATTATGAGAAATGCCCCTTGCTTTGTCTTGATGAGGGGCTTACTGTGCCGATCCAGGCCTCCAGAGGCTGTTTTTATCATTGCACTTTTTGTTCCCAGGATCAGATATTTAAGAAATTCCGATATCGGCAGGTGGATAAGGTGATAAATGAAATAGAGTATTTTTATCAGCGTTTCGGGGTCAGCCGTTTTGTATTTATTGATGCGAACTTCCCTTTTTCAAAAGAATACGGGTTAAAGTTTTGTGATGAATTTATCAGGCGCGGTTTGCACAAGAAAATAAAATGGCTTACCGAAACACGGGTAGACCTTGTAGACCTTGAGTTATTAAAGAGGATGAAAGAGGCCGGCCTGCATTTAATAATGTATGGATTTGAAGTAGGCAACCAGGGAATTCTTGATAGCATACAAAAGAAAACTACGCTTGCTCATGCGAGAAGGGCAATGGAATTAACTAAAAAAACCGGGATATATACATTGGGTTTATTCATTTTGGGGATGCCCGGCGAAACCCGGCAGACATGCGAAGAGACAATAAGGTTTGCCAAGGAGTTGGATTGTGATGTTGCCAAGTTTAATATTGCCGTGCCTTTGCCGGGGTCAAAGTTTTTTGAAGATTATAAGGAAAAAATTAAGAATAAAGACCCTGAAACATTTACAAGCTGGTATGATTGGGTGCCTTTTTCCGGAAAGCTGCTTTATGTCCCCGAAGGGATGACAGATTATGAGCTGAAGAATCTACAGCGCAAAGCGATGTTTGAGTTCTACTTGAGGCCAAGCTTGATTCTAAGGCATGTCCGCAATGGCACAATTTCATTCAGAAATATGTGGCATGGGGCGAATATATTAATTAGCGGTTTCTTCAGGATGGCATTTTGTTCATTTATGAACTTGCCGGCCCTAAGGAATCTTAAAAAGAAAGATTTTAGGTTAGAAAATTACGGATAAGATGAATATCCTTTTGATTTCTGTCCCCACAATCAGGATCAGGTATAACATAAGCGGTGTTTTCCCTTTACCTCCTTTGGGCCTGGCGTATATAGCTTCAATTTTAAAGAACAACGGTTTTACCGTGGAAATATTAGATATGGATGTTTTGAAAATGAAGTCAAGCGATCTCTCTTCGCGCCTGAATGGGCGCGATTATCCGGTTGTCGGAGTAAGCTGCCGCAGTATTTTTAGTTTGGGGGATGCTATCAGAATAATAAGGGAAGTTAAATCAGCGCTGCCCGGCACTACGGTTATAGGGGGAGGGCCGGGTTTTATGTTTTCTCCGGAAATAATCTTTAAGCATATGCCGGGTTGCGATATAGTTGTCCATGGGGAAGGCGAAGATACCATGCTGAATTTATGCAACAGGTTAAAAGCAGGCAATAAAGATTTTGGCGGCTTAGATGGGATTTCTTATAGGAATGGGGAACAGGTTATTTCCAGAGCAAGGCAGCATTATTTGGATCTTGATAAACTTCCGCTTCCTGCCAGGGGGTTATTGCCGAGTAACCGCTATAGAATGCATCCTCCGTTCGGGGTTTATCCTCCTGCGACTTTGATGGAAACGAGCAGGGGGTGTGAATATGGCTGCACTTTTTGCTCTTTACGCAGGCCGGTAAAAGGAAGGTCAGTTTATCAGGTAATAGACGAAATTCAAGGATTGATTAAGGAATATGGGGTAAAAGAAATACAATTTATAGACCCCAATTTTACTTATGACCAAAAAAGGATAATGGATTTATGCCGTCAATTAATAGGCCGGAAAATCAAAGTCAGGTGGACCTGTAAAACCAGGATTGATTTAGTATCTGAAGAGTTGCTTAAGGCGATGTCTCTGGCGGGTTGCTATATGATTTCCTACGGAGTAGAATCAGGGTCCCAGAAGATTTTAGATACACTGGACAAGGGAATTACCGTTGAAGAGACAGAGCGGGTTTTTCGTTTAACCAGGCAGGCAAAGATCAAGACCCTGGCTTATGTAATTATAGGCTCTCCCGGAGAGGATGATGATACGGTTAAACAAACTACAGATTTTCTCATAAAGCTAAAGGCAGATTTTGTTTTATTCGGCGAACTATTGCCCGGGCTTAATTCTATTTTGGTTAAGCAGACAATAGGCGAGAAGATGTTCAGCGAAGAAGACCTGTTTGATTTTTATGTATTCGGCAAGAATATATTTGATAAGGACAATTTTAATCATATCTCCCAGGTTAAGATTAAAAAGTGGCTGGTAATGGCATATAAGTCTTTTTATTTAAGGCCGGGTTATTTTATCCGATGCCTCATGAAACTAAGGAATGCACAGGAATTAGTTTGTTTGGCCAAAGGCGCCTGCCTTTTGTTCTTGGATACTTTTAAGAAGAAATCTAAGGTTTTTAATTAATCCATAATAAAGATGAAGAAAAATACGGCCTTTTATTTATTTCCCATAATGTTATTAGCTTTGTGCTTAAGGTTATTTAACCTGGGGGCAAAGTGTTTATGGTTTGATGAAGCCCTGGATGTCTATTATGTTTGGACTCGAGGGCTGATTTTTCCTTCCGTGGCCTCAATCTCACCTATTTATAGCGTACTTTTATATTTTTGGAAAGGGCTTGCGGTAAATGAATTCATGCTCAGGCTGCCCCCAGCCCTGTTTAGCCTGAGTTCGGTTTATTTTCTTTATTTATTTACTTCTCTCGTATTTAATAAAAAAACAGGGTTGATAAGCGCATTTATTCTGGCAGTTTCACCCTTTAGTTTGTATTATGCGCAGGAATGCAGGCCGTATTCTTTATCCTGCCTGTTGGTTTTATTAACGTCCTATTTCTTCGTAAAATGCCTGAAAATCAATAGAGCTGTTCATTGGGTTTGTTTTATATTTTTCTCGCTGCTGGGGGTATATACACACTATGTTACATTCTTAGTCTTTCTTCTTGCAGATGTTTTCCTGTTAATTAATTTCAAAAAGTACAGCTACTTGAGAAGAAGGTGGTATATCGCAAATGCGGTTGTTTTAATCTGCATTTTGCCTGCAATTAAAATAATATTTTCAACTCCGTATCTTTATACTAATTGGTGGGTTCCTCCCGCAGGATGGTATTCTATCCCAATTACCTTGAAGAATTTTTCTATAGGGTATAATGCCCCACTATCTTTATATTGCATTGCTTTCTTTATATTTATATCTTTGTTCGCCTACGGTGCGATAAAATCCAGGAAAAGTGAATTCTTCTGGTTGTTGATCTTTTGTTTGTTTCTCCCGTTGTTAACAATATTTGTGTTTTCGCTGCTGAAACCATCTTATTATATAGACAGGCATCTAATCCCATTTTCTATGTTTTTTTATACATTGGCAGCATATGGGGCCTCCCTGATAAGAAAAAAGTACCTGTTGTTCCTCGTATTAGCGGGGATTTTGGCTGTTTCGTTAATATCAATAAAGAATTATTATACGAATTATCTGCCCAATTCTTTTATTCATCATACCGGGGTGCAGGATGAAAAAGACACAAGAAAATTGGCAAGTTATATTATGGATAATTTTAACCCAGGGGATGCAGTATGTTTCAGCGACGAAAATGCAATTCCCCAGCTTTGGTATTATCTCGGTCCGCATTATTTACGTAGCACTTATAATCCAGATCTTTTCAGGGAGCTGGATAAAAAAACAATATTAGAATATGATGGCAAAATTGACATAATCCTGCCTTTTGCTTTTCTTAACCCAAGTTCTCCGGGCTGCCATAAACCGGTTAGTTTTTCTTTGGAGAGCTGTAATAGAATTTGGTTGATTGCTTGCTATGGCGAGCAGGGGTTAGTAGAGGCCTTGGGCAGAAAATTTACAAGAAAAAGCTTGGTTAGTTTTCAGGGGGTAAAGGCATATCTTTTTCTTGTGGAGAAAAAATTATAGTTTAGTAAAAGTATCTACCTGTCCTATCCAGCTTAATAAGTATTCCCCCAGGCCATCTTAAACTCCTCAGCCCTTTTGCTCCTTGATTCCACAGTTTCCCTGCCACTTTTAAATCCTGTCAAGCCGAGATTCCAGGCCTTGTGTATAATATCAAATATCTCTTCTTGTGTGGCATTGTTGGGGACGTACTCTTGAAGATTCTTAAGCAATAAGTCGGCAAATGCCTGGTTTGCCAGTTCGTATAATTGAGGAGAAGATAGTATATCCTGCCAGTTATAATCTTTAAAATCAGGGTATAGGCGCTGTACATCTTCATAAGCCTCGGGGCTTAAACCGTATGTCCCGAACCCTCGTGCATCAGGATGCACATATGTGGGGGGGATAGTTTCTGGTGGAGAAGTCGGTTCAGGGCTTTCCAGATATGTTAAACCAAGCCTTAAATATCCCCATAATTGATCATTTACATATAGGAATTGAGATGTGAATAGCAACGGCTTAGTCGCCATTAAATATTCGGCTGATAAGGGTTTGGCCCATAGAGTTGTTATCAGTAAGGAGGGTAGAGCTATGCCTGTAATCCACGTCCTCTTGAACATAGGGGCCTCATCGCAAGAACTCCGGCATTAGCAGCGTATGCCAGGGCGGATGAGCTTCTCCTATGCTTTAAAGGAGTGGTTACAAAAAACCCTAAAAAGGCAAGTTATTTTAGGGTTTTTAAACGCTCTTTGGTAGCTCCACTATCCCGCAAGGGACTGGAAGCTTTGCGTCCCAGCATTGCTGCTAGTTTGCCTTTATCAGTAGCTAAAAGCGCCTGATTGTTTTAGATCTTTTGCTTCTAAGAGAAGTATGCACTATTTTTTATTAATTTGCAAATTTATTATTAAGAACATGTTTGTTTCTTCGAATAAACCAGGGCAGAAGAGGGTGCCTGGCCTGCCGATTGATAAACTGCTATTATTCTAAGTAGGTAATGGTATAATTAAAATATAAATAGCTGTGCGGTATCGTGCCAGGGTCGCCTGCGGCCTGGGGGAATGGGCCATTCATCCAGGCGGTTTTAAAGTCCGCCAAGCCTTGACAATAGATAATTTTTGTGTTAAAAAAGTTTTATTCATTAGAAAAACTTATCCTGAATGCCCAAGGCAGAAAGATTAAACATTAGAAATAAAACTCTCCTTCAGAAATCCTGGTTAAATTACCATTTTTTTATCGCTACCGCATTATTTTCCTACCTAAGTTTATACCTTCCTATTTTATCTGATTTATACGTTGTCAGGGCGCAAGAATACCCGGCCAGCAGGGAAGAGGTGTTGGAGGCCAGGCGCGAGGATGCGGCTATCAATGAAATACTGCTGCAACAAAAGCAAGATCAGAAAGTTGCAGCAGAAAGGGCGCTTGCCGAAGCCAATAAACAAATTGCTATTGATAACAAAACCCGGATACAGCAAGAAGAGGCGCAAAAGATAATTAAGAAGAAAATGGCCGAGGCTGATAAAAAACAGGCTGTTTTAGACAAAAAAGCCCAGCTTCAAAAAGAGCGTGAAAAAGAGTTGGCTGATAAAAATGCAGCAATTCAGCTTAAAGAACAGGCAGCTTTGGATAGAAAAATCAGGCTTCAACAGGAGGGCGAGAATAGCTCGGCTGATAAAAAAACTGCCGTTGAAATCAAGAAACAGGCAGTTTTGAACAGAAATGCCCAACTCCAACAGGAACGTCAACAGAAGCTTATTAATGACCGGAAGAATTTTGAGGAAACGCAAAGAACTGAAACCGATAATAAAATTCAACTCCAGCAGGAACGTGAATTAAAGCGCGCTGAAGAAAAATCTTCCGTAGAAAACAAAAAACAGATCGCTTTAGACAAAAAAGCCCGGCTTCAGAAAGAGCGCGAAAAGAAGATAGCGGATAAGAAGGCAGCAGCTGAATTTAAAAAACAGATCGCTTTAGATAAAAAAGCCCAGCTTCAGAAAGATCGTGAAGAAAGGCTTGCTAGACAGCAGCAAGAGCGCAAGCAGAGAATTGCCGACCAAAAAGCAATAGTGGAAAAGAAAAAACAGGCTGCCCTGGATAAAAAAGCCCAGCTTCAGAAAGAGCGCCAGCAAAATATTGCCGACCAAAAGGCCATTCAAGCTAAAAGGCGGGAAGGGTTGAATGTTGATGGCCAGCTTGAAGAAAGCCGCGAGCTAGAAACAGCCGACCAGAAGGCAATAGCCGAACAGAAAAAGTTATCCGCCCTGGATAAAAAAGCCCAGCTTCAGAAAGAGCGCCAACAAAATATTGCCGACCAGAAGGCATTGAAAGATTTTAAGAAGCAGTCCGCCCTGGATAAAAAAGCCCAGCTTCAGAAAGAGCGTGAAGAAAGGTTTGCTAGGCAGCAGCAAGAGCGCCAACAGATGATTGCTGAGCGGAAAGAGGCCGCTGAATCAAGAAAGAGAGTAGCTTTAGACAAGAAAATTAAGCAGCAGCAAGAGCGCCAGCAGAAAATTGCCGACCAAAAGGCGATAGCTGAACAGAAGAGATTATCCGCATTAGAAAATAATTCCCGGCTTAAAAAAGAGCATGAGCAGGATATCGCTGATCAAAAAGCGCTTGTTGAAGTCAAGAGGCAAGCCAGTTTAGAACGGGAAGCCATGATTCAGAAAGAGCGTGAGCAAAGAATTATTAAGGAGAAACAAGAGACTGAAAAGAAAATAGCCGACCAAAAAGCAGCCGAAGAAGCCAGGGAACAGATTGCCTTATTTAAGAAGGTTCAGCTTCAACAAGCCCGCGCGCAAAAAATAGTAGAACAAAAAGCAGCCGAAGAAACCGGGCAAGAATCTGCTGCTGAATAAAAATAAGCCGAACATATTATTATCTGCAATTAAATCGTTTGAATGTTTTTATGAATAACGATAAGAATATTATTTACGATAAGTACGTATATTTTTTAATAGGCGCTATCGCCGTTTTTTATTTAATAAATAATTACATTTGGTTAAGCTTAAATGTTTATCCCCATGGTCCGGATGAATTTTCCCATCTGCTTATCGCTCAAAACTTCTTTAATGGCATTGTTTCAGCCCGGGCAGACATTCTGGCCGAATATTTTAGATTAAGTTTAAACTCAATCTGGCCGCCGTTGTTCCACTTCACTGTCGCCGTACTATGTTTTTTAGCCGGGTTTTCCAGCATTTCCCCTTTAATAGTAAATCTTCTCTGCTTGGTGATTTTGTTATTTTCCGTTTATGCTATAGGATATAAGCTTTATAACAAGGAAGTTGGTATTTTAGCAATCATACTTTTATCCTTGTATCCTATGGTTTTTAGATACTCCAGATTTTTTGGTCTTGATTTCCCCCAGATCTCCGTGCTCTGCCTGAGTATTTATTTCTTGATTTGCACAGAGTTTTTTTTAAATAAGAAGTTCTCTATATTATTCGGTATTTCCATCGGCGCAGGCTTGCTTATAAAATCAGCCTTTATATTATTTTTGGCTGGGCCATTGGCTTGCATAATACTGCAACCTGTTTTTTTAAGGGGGCAAAAAAACAAGCATCTGCATACCAGGGCGGTTAATTTATTTCTTTCTTTAGCGGTTGGGGCATTTATATCCCTAAGTTGGTATTTGCCTAGCTATCCCGCAACGCTTATAAGATTAAAAACGTTTTTTCGCACCTTCGCGCATCATCCTTCTGTTGGCCAATCTATAGACAAGGCTTCTGTCGTATTTAGGATTGACAAATTTTTTGACTATTTGCGTATTTTAGTTAATGAACAGATATCTTTTTTATTCTTTATAATTTTGATTTTAGCGGTATTTTTCTTCCTTAAGAAGCGCTCCTACAAGCTGCTTCTTGTTTGTTGGTATGTTGTTCCATACATGATACTGTCCCTGTCTTTTCAAAAAGAAGGACGTTTCATGCTTTCTTCATTGCCGGCCCTGGCGTTAATCTCCGCAGCAGGTTTACAAGAATTTTTTTCTTACAGATTTAGCTATCGTTTAAAACATCCATTTTTTATATTAATAATTTTTCTTGGTTTAATGCAATTTTTTGATGTTTCATATAACTATGGCCGTAAAGATAAAACATTTCCCTTCAGGACCCCGATAGGCGTTATGCACGTATTCTGTTGTTCAACTACCGAGCAGCATGGCTGGGAACTTTATGGCCCTCCGTTTAAGAAGGACTGGAAAATAGACAGGATAGCTGTTTCTATAATCCAAGACTCCCGCGATAAATTTAAGCCTGAGCCTATTTTAGTTGGGTTGATCGGAGAAGATGATTATGTTAAGCGGGTATTTAATTTTCCAAATGTTTTGAATTATTACCTTGCGCGGCAGTCTTGCGGGCAGGCTTTTGAGGTTGTAAACTTTCTGTCTACTTTAAGACAAGGTGATCGGAGTTTTATTGAGGATCTGGATTTTCTAAATTACGTTGTTTTTATTTCAGGTGCTAAAAGTTGGCCTGAATTTAAGGATTTTTGGCCGGCTTTAAATAAATTTAAGGCTAAGGCAAAGTCTCTGAATAAACTACACAAGGATTTGTATGGTATTGAAAAACCGCATGATTTTAAAGATACGGACGGTAAATTGAGCAGATTCTTAGCTGACAAAGATCAGCGTTTTTCATTATCTGACAAGATTAAATTACCCGATGGTTATTATGCATATATTTATGCGCGGCTGGGGGATTAATTTAATGTATATAATATCAGGTAGCTTTAGACGATGCGCAATAGGTTAAAATTCCAGATAGCATATTTGTACATTTTTTTTATCGCAATGGCTTTATTACATGGCGTTGGGTTAATAAGAAAGACCTGTAATTACAGAGAGGCTGACCACGGCTATACCAGAAAAGAAGTAGTTTTAGAGAATGGCACATTAAGGCTGGTTTTTAGTAATGGTTATATCACTGCGCATTGTGGTCCGCTGCAATTTACTGAAAATAGCGGAGTGGCCTGTTTTTTTTCCGTTGATGGCATTCCTTATGCCAGTTTCAAAGCAGTATGGGAAATAGAGAAAATCAGCCAGGCTGAATTATCCGCTGTCTCTGAATGGCCCGGTCTCCCAATTAAGCAGAGTTGGCGTTTTTCGCTTAAAGACGGTAAAATCAGCTGGCAGGTTAATTTGGAAAGCAGTGAAGATATAACTATAAACCACATAGGGTTAGTTTTTTCTTTTAAGGATATTTACCGGAAATGGGCCAGTCTTTACGAGCACGGTGAAATGCCAGTATTAGATGTTCTGGAGCAAAAGCAAAATGTCAACTCTCAATTTCCTTTAAATCCCTTAGGCTTAATTGCCAATGGTAAAGAAAATAAATATTTTTCTGCTATAGGGTTAAATTTTACCGAGGATGTATTTTTAAAGGAAGTCTTGTTGTCCAGCCGCAGGGATATGTTTTCCAAGGCCATATTTTCATGTGTGTCTATCGGCGGGGAAGAGGAGCTTAAAATACATAAGAATGAAAAAATTATTTTGTCTTCGGGAGAAACCCGCATATTTAATAAGCAAAAAGAATTATCAGAATATTTTATAGAGGTAAAAAACAGATGAAAAACAATTGTCCGGTAGCAGTATTATTTAACTCTTTCTTAGGGAATGTTTAGAAAGCCAACTTTTTGCCCAAGATTATGGAATGAGATTTTTATTAATAAGGATGGCGGGGTTTTCTCCTGTTGCCATAAGAAACCAAGAATAATCGGGAATATTTATCAAGAGAGGCTGGAGGTTCTTTGCAATAACCAGGTTGTCCAAAATTTGCGCCGGGAGTCATTAGCTGGTAAATTGAGTTGTTATGGCGGCTGCAGTTTATTGCCGAAAGATAGGGTTTTTTCTTTGAAAACTAGTACTGAAATTGGGTATAAAGATTTAAAAAGGCTTAAAATCTCTTTTGGTGATATGTGCAATATCAGCTGTGTAATGTGCCATAGCAGCAATACAGGTACGGAGGCTTTAGATTTTGATATGGTGAAAGAGCAAATAGATCTTAGCCCGTTTAACAGTATAGAAATCCAGGGGGGAGAGCCGCTTTTTATTGAGGCGGCAAGAAAGTTCTTTGACTATGCTTCCTCCATGGATAAAAAGGTATCGTTTTTAACTAACGGGCTGTTGATTGATGATGAGTGGTCTAAAAAGATTGCATTGCATTCTGCGTTTATTTATTTTTCATTGAATGCGGCCACCAAAAAAACACATGAATCTATTAATAGGGGCTCTACATGGGAATTGGTACTTGAGAATATCCGGAGGGTGCGTAGCGCACGAAGCGCATTAAATACTCCAGTTAAGATTATGGGCCATATGACCATAATTCCCAGGAACCTCTCAGAGATAGCTTTATTTATCAGAATGTTCCGGGAGATTGGGTTTGATTCAATAAACTTTAGTTACGATATCCGGGTCCCCTTGTACTTAAAACTCCATCCTTCTAAGAAAAAAGAGGTTAGTTTAGAGATAGGGGAGGCTTTGAGAAATTCCAGGGTTTTACCTTTAGTAGATAGCTACCGGTTAAAATTGCTGGGGCTCGTTTAATTATGGAAAAAACCATTAAGATAGTTGACCGTAAATACATAAATATTCTGCGTGAATTTACCCTTTTTGTTTTTAAATCCAGGGAACAGGGTACACTCCTGGGGTTTGTGTGGACGCTATTGCATCCGCTGTTGATGTTAATAATCTTATATATGCTTTTTTCCAAGAGGCTGGGGAAGGGGATTGAGTATTATGAGATTTATCTTTTGATTGGCATAATCCAGTGGAATTTTTTGAGCACAGGTACTCATGAGGGGCTGAAGAGTATTATGAAAAACCACTCAATCTTACGCAACATCTATATTCCCAGGACGGCAATTGTTGTCAGTTCAGTTTTAGCTGTATTTATTTCTTTTCTTATAGAGTTATTAATCCTGGGAGGGTTTATCATATTCTCCGGTTTAGGCTTTTCTCCGGCCTTATTATTATTGCCGTTTGTAGTCTTAATTCAGCTAATTATGGTAATAAGCATATCTTTGGTGCTTTCCTGCCTGAATGTCTATTTTAAAGATACGGGTTATATCTGGAATATTATACTCAAGATTGGTTTTTTTATAACCCCGGTGTTTTATTCTATCCCTATGTTTATTTCTAAAACTAAGATGACAGCATATTTTCTCAACCCTATGACTCAGCTTATGATATTTATGCGCCAGATTATAATATTTAAGACGTTGCCCCCCCTATTAAATATACTGGTTGTTTTCCTGGCGGCGTTAATTCTTTTAGCAGTATGCTATTCAGTTTTTAAGAAACTGGAAGACGGGGTTGTAGAAAGGCTTTAACCAGATCGATGATTAAATTATCTCAGGTATCTAAACAGTTTGTAATCCACCCCCGAAGAAGTTTACTTGCTTCTCTCAGAAGCTTTGGCAGGGGGGTAAATAACCTGCCTGTGTATCAAACTATATGCGCATTGGACAAAGTCAGCCTTTCTCTTAAGAAAGGGCAGACTTTGGGTGTTATCGGGCCTAACGGTTCAGGGAAAAGTACCTTATTAAGAATAATCGCCGGAATATATAAACCTACTTCCGGGGTTTATAAGATCGAGGGGGAAGTTGCCTCTGTTTTACAGACGAAGATCAACCTTTTCCCGGAGATTTCTATTAAAGAAAATATATTCCTGTTCGGAGCAATAATGGGCTTGGAGAGAGGGGAGATCTTTAAAAAATATAAAGAAATAATTGCCTTTGCCGGGTTAGATGAGTATGTTGATGCTGAAGCAAGAATTCTTTCAGAGGGGATGAGGGAGCGTTTGGCTTTTAGTATAGGCATGCAGACATGCAAAGATATTTTATTGCTGGATGAGGTAATATTGGCCGGAGATAGTAAATTCCAGGAGAGGTGTTTTGAGGTGATGGTGAGGTTTAAGAAAGAGCAGAAAACAATCGTATTAGCATCCCACGACTTAAAAATAGTAAATCAGTTATGCGACGAGGCCCTTTTATTAAACAAGGGGAGGGTCTTGGCTTTTGGAAAAACTAAAGAAGTCGTAGGCAGTTATTTAAAATTACCGGAGAAATGACAGTGCAGGAAGAGGGTTTATATGCGCTATGGGATATAACCCGTGAATGCAATTTTAATTGTAGCTATTGTTGCTCTTCCAGAAAGAATGCCCGCTTTACCCTAGTATCCGGACGCAGGTTATCTGAAGCACTTGGGGAAAACGGGAAAGACTGGACCATCCATATTTCAGGAGGAGAGCCTTTTTTATACCCAGGGTTCATTGAGATATGCAAGGAATTGACAAAAGAATTTCAGATTAAGGTCAATTCTAATTTAAGCCTTAATTCCAAGGTGGTTGAGTTTTCCAATGTCATAAATCCTTCCAGAGTCGCATTGGTTGAGACAAGCTTGCATATAGAAGAAAGAGAGCGGTTGGGCAACCTTGAAGATTTTATCGGTAATGTTTTATTATTAGAGAGTAAGGGGTTTAAAGTCGGAGTCAAGGCTGTGTTGCATCCTGCGCTTATAGCAAGATTTCAGGGGGACCGCCAGTACCTGGAGTCAAGAGGGGTTAAGTTGTTTCCAAAGCCATTTAAGGGGAGTTATTCAGGTAAAATATACCCCAAGGCTTATCCAGCCCGCACAAAGGAATTCTTATTGAACAATACTCCTGGTAACGCATTTTACCCGTTCTGTTTTAAGGGCATCAATTGCAGGGCCGGAAAATCATTTATACGCATTAATTTAGACGGAGTAGTTACCCGCTGCCTGGATGATTCGGCTGTATTGGGCAATATTAACGATGGCTTCAGGTTAAAAGCTGTCCCTGCGCCTTGCAGGTCTTACCGCTGTAGTTGTTTTGGATATGATTTAATTACAAGAAAACCTTTCGGTAAATCTGAGTCCAATTATAATTTATTCTACCAGTTTTTATCCAATTTGAAATATATGAACATAAGAAGATTTCTATCCCGTATTTGCCCTTTTATACGTAGAAAACAGGATAGCCTAAGAAAACCCTTATGAGTCCCGTTGATTTCAGCATTATCGTCCCATTTTTTAATAAAGAAGACACCATCGAAGCTTGTATTAAGGGTCTTTTGGACCAGGATTATCCCAAAAACAGGTATGAAATTATCTGCGTAGATAATAACTCAATTGATAATTCCAGCCTGGTTATTGATAAATATCCTTCGGTTATATTAATCCAGGAAAGAAAACAGGGGGCTTATATAGCCAGAAACTCCGGGGTATTAAAATCCAGGGGGGATTTTCTTGTTTTTTCCGATGCTGATGTAAAAACTCCGAGAGATTGGTTGAGTAATATAAAGCTTGCGGTTAATAAGGGAGGGTTTGATATACTCCTCGGCTGGTATTTACCCATTGGTTCTGCCCGGCTGCTTAAAATTCACAGCCTTCTTGTCTGCGCCAGGCTAAAAATTGCCGTTGAAAATAAACAGCCGGATATGATTACAGCCAGTGCCTCTAACCTGGTTATTCGCAGGAGGGTATTTGAGAAAGAGGGCCTTTTTATGGGTTTGCCGCGCAGCGAAGATAAATATTTTGTTTTACGGTGTTTTGAAAAAGGATACAACGTTGGTTTTGATGCAAGCATTAATGTTTCAAGAAACGATATTACCTGTTTAGGCGTGGCATTGCTGAAGAATTTCACTTATGGTTACGCTAATGCATTGTACATAGACCGTCCGTTGCCCATTGTTGAAGGAATTATCTGGGAATTCATGATCAAATATTTTCCTGTAGGGCTGGGTTTATTATTATTTCCTTTTTTTTATTATACGGGATATTGTTGCGGCTGGCTCAGGCGCAGGTACGAAATTGCCCTGAAGAAAATAGCTCATAGACCAAAGCCCGGCGAATAAAGGAACCCATAATGGAGTCTCCGCTTTTAAAAACCATAAGCGTTATAATTCCCGCTGAATCTGTCTGTGCCAGTGCTCCAGTTCTGGATTGTTTAAAGAAAGTTGATTATCCGCAGGAAAACATTGAAATAATTATAAGTATTGGTAATTGGCCGTCAATCCAGAGGAATCAGGCTGCCAGGCTTGCAAAAGGTGAGATATTATATTTCTTTAACCGGGATACTCAGCTGCAGCCGGATGTATTCAAGAAGATGATGTCAATAATAAGTAAAGATACGCGGATAGCTGGTGTAGGAGGCGTCGATATTACCCCTCCAGGCAATAACTATATGCAGCACCTTTTTGGCTATGCCATGAGTTCATTTTTTGCGCATTGGAAGATGAGGGCCAGGTATGTGCAGGTAGGCAGTGAAAAGGTTGCCTGCGAGAATGAGCTTTTACTAAGCAATATGGCTATTAAAAAGAAAGTTTTTCTAGAGACAGGCGGGTTTAACGAGGGCTTATACCCTAATGAAGAGAATGAGTTAATCAACAGGATTTCAAGAATGGGGTATACATTTATTTATAGTCCGGATATTAAGATTTACAGGGATAGGAGGAGGAATCTACTCAGGTTTATAAAGCAGTTCTATTCTTATGGAGGCGGGAGGTTAAACCAGATGAAAATAGAAGGCGTGCTTAAAAACATCAAGTTTTTGATTCCCCTCTCTTTCCTCATTTATTCAATTTTTTTATTCTTCCTGGGTACTTCATGGGTATTTTTTATTCCGCTTATCGTTTACATAAGCTTAGCAGTAATAGATAGTCTCTATCTTTCTGTGAAACATAGAAAAAACCTGCTAATTTTACCTGCTATATATCTAGTGATGCATTTTTCTTATGCTTTTGGGATGTTGTCCGAAATCTGCAGAAATATAACAAGGCAGAATACAAGGAGGGCCCGGCTGGCAAATAATACAAATAATAAAATACTTTACATAAAAGAAATAGGATAATATGCCAGAGGGGATTTTTAGCGGGGGGCTGTTTAATGGTGACTATTTGGTTTGGAATTATTATCAAACTGTTATATAATAACAATAAATATCTTTCTTTTCAGGCGATCATAAATCAAGGAGGCAGACGATGAGTAATGAAGCCATTAATAAACTGGTAGCGAATATAGAAAAAGTCATCGTAGGTAAGACAGAGGCGGTAAAAATGCTGGTTATAGGGCTTTTGACTAACGGCCATATCCTGGTTGAAGATATACCTGGAATGGGTAAGACAATGCTTGCTCTGACATTAGCTAAATCCATCAGCGCGGAGTTTAAAAGGATACAGGCCACTCCGGATTTGCTGCCTACCGATATAACCGGCGGTTTTGTTTATAGCCCTAAAACCGGAGAATTTGATTTTAAAAGAGGCCCTGTGTTCACGAATATACTGTTGGTTGACGAAATTAACAGGACTACGCCGCGCACCCAATCGGCACTCCTGGAATGCATGCAGGAGTATAGGGTTACTGTTGAGGGCTTAACATATGCGCTGCCCGTCCCTTTTATAACTATCGCCACGCAGAACCCAATTGAATATCAAGGGACGTATTCTTTGCCCGAAGCCCAGATAGACAGGTTCCTGATGAAAATAAACATAGGTTATCCTTCTTTAGTTGAAGAAATAAAGGTTATTTCCGAGCAGAAGATTAAGCACCCCGTGGAGAGCGTTATGCCGGTTATGACACTTGAGGAAGTTGTGAAACTGCAGGAGCAGGTGAAGAAAGTCCAGGTTTCTTCAGAAGTACTGGAATATATAGTAAAGCTGGTCTCCTCAACCCGTAAATCCGAAGTAGTAAAACAGGGCGCCAGCCCGCGCGCCTCGATTGCAATTATGAAAGCGAGCTGCGCCTGGGCATTTATTGAAGGCAGGGATTATGTCATCCCCGACGATGTTATCAAGCTCCTGCCCCGTGTTTTAAAACACAGGATTATATTGCATCCAAAAGCGGTAATTTCCGGAATGACGCCAGAGTTAGTTATTGAAGGCATATTGAAACAAATCCCAATTTCCTGACCTAAGCATGTATAAGAAATTTCTGGGAAAGTGGATTCTTTTCCTTGTTCTTCTGGGCTTTAGCCTGTTTATGAGCCTGAAGACCCCCTATGTTATTTTTTCTTTTTTCTTTTGGATCCTCCTCTCTATTTTGACAGTAAGTTTATTATGGCTGGCCTCGATATATCTTTGTAAGAAATTATATCTAGAAAGAAAGATAACCCTGAAATTAGAAGAAGATGATACCCTGGAGATTTCTCTGGGCATAAAGAATAAGAGCTTCCTGCCTGTTTTTGATGTTGTATTGGAAGATTATCTGAGTTGCGCTTACGAACAGGATAGGCAAAAATTTATTATTCCGGATTTGTTAATGCCCAATTCATTTAGCACGCTTACTTACCGATGCCTTTGCCCGCTCCGGGGCAGGTATGAAATAGGTCCGTTAATCGCTTATTTCTTTGACCCGCTTGGGCTATTTTATTTTAAACAGGTATATCCGGTATATTCGGAAGTTTATGTTTATCCGCGGACTTTTAAAATACATAAATTCCCTGCTTTAAATAAAGGGATATCTCCCTGGCTTGGTGTTGAAACATCGCGTGTCAGCGGTGATGATGATGAATTTTTTGGCGTACGCGAGTATAAAAGGGGAGACCCGTTAAAAAAGATACACTGGATGGCCTCTGCGCGTAAAAACCAGTTGATTGTGAAGGAGTTCCAGCGCCAAAGTTTTTTCAGGGCGACGATAATGTTCAACCTGGAAAAAGAAGATAACTTCGGAGAAGGCAAAGAATCCGTTGAAGAGTATACGGTAAAAATCGTTGCTTCAATCGCGAAATACCTTATTAATTTAGGCGTATCTGTCGAGGTTATCTCCCATGCGGGTGAGGTGGTGCATATCCCTTTTAATAAAGGGGAAGACCATCTGGAGGAGATCCTTAAGTTTTTGACTGTTGCGCAGGCAGAGAGCAGGATAACCCTGCTTGAGTTATTTGCCACTTTTCAGCGTAATATCTTAGAGGACTCCAGTTTGATTGTGGTTATGACCGATAAAAACAAGGCATTCTTGCCGGCGATGCTTTCTTTAGGGGTGAGGAATGTTTCTTTAGTGCCCATATTCCTTAAATCTTCAACATTTCTCCAAAATGATTCTGCTCAAAAGAATGCTAAAGACGAAGGCCTTGATATATCCGAGCACATAAGCCTTAATCCTATTTATATCGCTTGCAAAGATAATTTAGAAGAGAAATTCTAACTTTAAGGCATGGAAGCTAAAGAACGTTATTTTAATTTAGAGTATTTTCTGACCTTTTTACTTTTTATACCGCTGCTGTTTTTATTCCCTGAAGAAGCGGCACCTCTGCGTATTTTTCTTCTCGGCGGCATTATCCTGGGAGCGGTGGTTGCCTACATCAGCCGGGATCAGTTTCATTATTTCAGGAGATTCTTTACCATCGCAGTCAGTTTATTAATCTTGGCTGGGACGGCTTATTTTGTACTTAAATCCACTTTTCTTTATAGAGATGTAATCGTTATATGCATCAAAAGCCTCTCGCTTTTAATAGTTGCCAATAGTTTCAGCTCATGCCTGTCCAGCCATCTTAATTCCATGCAGATCTTCAGTATTCTGTTGTTTTTTTGTATATGCGCTTTGACCAAGGGCTATAGTGAACTTTTCTTGATTTTGTCTTCAGGGTTTGTTTTTAATCTTTTGGCAGTGGTGAGGATAAAATTCTATGTCCTTTTTAGAAATTCGCAGAAAACACAGGATAAATATCAGGGCGTCAATGCCCTTTTTATTATCGTGCTTATTTTTTCCGGACTGCTGGCATGGACGTTATTTATGAACCTGCCATTAGGAAAAATCAAGGCGCTGGAACAGCTGAAGGAAGAAGATTTGATTTTGACTGAGGATAAGAAAGGCGCTCCTTTGCCGGAGGAGCAAATCCAGAAGGAGCTGACCAAATTAACATTCAAGCTTTCTTCCCCGGAGGAAATGCGCCAGGTGCTGGCGGCAATCCAGGATCTATTGATTAAAGAAAAGCCGTTTGCTTATGAGGTGAGTAAGGCTCAAAAAGATATATTGGAAACGCTGAATAACCCCGTTTTAGCCAGAGAGGAGAAGGCTGAAGAACTGCGTAATTCCATCAAAGTGTATGTAGGCGGAAAGATTTCAAATAACTTAGCACGCATGAAGAACGAGGTTAATAAGGTTATTGAAGATAACCGCATAGGCCTCAAGCAGAGGTTTATTATATTAAGTTCAGTTAATAAATTAGAATACAGCAATTCTTTAGAAGGGATTAATCAGTACGATGAACAGATGCGTAATGCCATTAATAATGCGCCTATTTCTGATGAGGCAAGGAAGCAGTTAAAGCAGCTTAATAACCAGTTTAGGGAATGGAAGGCATACCAGATTTATTCTAAGAAACTTGATTCTTTTCAAAAGAAAGTTAATGCTCTGGATGAAAATAAAAAAGAGGATTTCAGCGAACTGGCCCAGCAAATTAGCGATATAAATACAGCTTCTGATGCTGACGCGGTAGACAGGTTGATAGAGAAAATACGCCAGGTCTCCCTTACGGAAGAAGATAGGCTCATTGATGAAGCAAAACAGCTGCTTAAATTAAAGAGAATTATGCTTGCTTCTAAAGAAATCAGCCAGTTAAGGAAAAAATTGGAGGAATCCGGAGAGTCTGTAGACAGGCCTCCGGAACTTGAAGATGCGCTTAATGCTGTTGAAGAATCCCGGGACGCAAAAGAGGTCCTGGAAAAAATAAACAAACTTCTGAAGCGTTTAGCTGAAGACAACTATTTTAAGATTCCCAAAGAAGCAAAAGATATACTGGAATCAAAGGTAGAGGACTTGATTAAGGAATCTGTAGAAGCCTTAAAAAAACAAATCCGGGAAAGCAATCTTCCCGATTCAGGGGAGATACTGCTAGAGGGGCTAAAGGTAATGGAGTCTGAGCGCCAAAAAGAGAAGATAGCTGCTGCTTCTATGCAAATGCAGGAGGCGCTAGAGAAGTTTTATAAGCAAGGCAGTATTACTAAAGAAACTAGGGATAATTTGATAAAAGAGATTAAAAAGATAGAACAGCTTTTTCTCACAAGGGCGGAGTTGGCTGATATTGGTAAACCGGATAATCCTACGGATAAGAACAAGGCTCAGGACGAGAAGGAAAAATTAGCCAAGCTTTTGGAGGAACTATCTTTAACAGATGCACAAAAAGAGCGGATCAGGAAGCTTATAGAGAAGTTAAAATCCGCGCAAACAGTTTTCCAGGTTGATGATGTAATGGAAGTTATTAATCAAGAGCTGGAGGATTTAACCAAGAAAGAAGATTCCAAGGAGATAGATAAGATTAAGGAGCTTATGCAGCAGGCAGCTGAAGCAAAGAAGATGCTCTTGCAGAATTCATCTTTGAGCAATGAACAAA
>Ga0172375_10000555_pt1 | contig 59663 bp, 95 predicted proteins | sample LakKiv1m_FD_114537 | JGI IMG/M metagenome (GOLD analysis project Ga0172375, IMG submission 114537) | Freshwater microbial communities from Kabuno Bay, South-Kivu, Congo - kab_092012_11.1m | ecosystem: Environmental > Aquatic > Freshwater > Lake | place: Democratic Republic of the Congo...
CCGATATCAGTCTGCTCATTATATTCAGTTAATACTTGTTCATGAATAATTTTGTAGATTTCAAACCTACCTTCTTCTGTTGAAGCAAGCTTTTTTAATTGTTTTTCTAATGAATTTTTCATAATTCTATTTTTTAAATCTATTAAAACTATTATCACTAATTTTTACCAAGTTCACTTTTCCAATGAAATCATTTAATTTTTCAGCACCGGTATAAGACATAGCTGATGCCAAATAATGTTCAAAATTCTCTCTCCAACCTCCAATAGTATATTCAACTGGATTCATTCTGGTTACACCTTCTGAAGTTTTTAGAACTTGGTTTCCAAGTAATTTTTGAACGCTTTTTGTGCTCATTCCTCTGAATTTTTTATAGAATTTAGCACCATTTTCAAAAGCATTTTTAACATTTTCTGAATATTGATCTACAGATTCACCTGGTTCAGTCCAAGATTCTGCACCTATATGTTTAACATTTGCTTTGAATGTCTCACCAGCACTTTCCAATGCTCGATTTAAAATCGAACCAACCATCACATAATCAGCACCTAATGCAAGTGCTTTGATAATATCAGAGTAATTTTTCATTCCACCATCTGCTACTATTTTTGCTGGATTATCCAAGGTGCAGCTGATTTTATAACATTCATCTATCAGAGATGCTAGAGGATATCCAACACCCACATTTTGTGAGGTTAAGCAATTATGAACAATTACATCATTAACGATGTAACTATGATTATCTTTAACTGTAATATCAAATACTCTTATATTATCAGAATTATTGATAATCTTTTTATTAATTTCTTTTAATTTGATTTTCATATATTTCGTTTATTTTATTTAGAATTTGAATATTTTTTGATTCACTATCTTTAATTCTTATTAAGGTATAACCATATTTTTTAGCCAATTTATTTTTTATTTTATCTGTTTTTTGTCTTGTCGGTAAAGAATGCCAATAGGTACCATCGAATTCAATTAAAATATTATCACCTAATTTCATATCGAAAAATCTTGTTTCTAACTTAAATTGTTTTATTATATTTTTTCCAAAATAAAATCTCAAAATATTAAAGAATTCTATCTCTTCTTTTGAAGATAATCCAAATTTTAATAAATCATCTATTTCTTCTTTTTTATATTTTTCTAGCAATCTTTTATAAACTACCAGTTTTGTTTCTTCTATTTCAAATTTATTTTTAACCTCTTCTAATGTATATTTTCCTCTATTTTTGAATAGAAATATATAAACATCAAAAAGAATATCATCAGATATTATTTTTTTACCTCCCAAAGTGCCATTTTTATCAACCCATACCAAATCTGCAAACATTTTTAGAAATCAAATCGAAGTCCTCTTAATCTCTCCCAATCAACTTTCGATTTGTCTGAAGAGTGAGATATAGTCTTCCTGACAGAAGCCAAATGTTCTTTGGTCTCTTTCGCTTCCCTATCTACAGTATTAGCCTTTAGCGTTTTAGGGGATTTGACTATCTCTTCAATTTTTATAGTGGGCATTGAATTGAGTTTTATTATGTGAAAATAATTACTTATAACATCTTTGATGTTTTTTTGAAATTCTTTTAAAATCTTCTTCATTAGAAATTAAACCTAAAGTTTTCCAATAAGATTTTATAGTTCTATGATCGATAACTATCTTTTTTTCTAATTCCATAAGATTAATTTTAAATTGCGACCAATCATTATAATAATTTATAATATTTTGAATATCTAACCCAACTGTTTTTAATTTATATTCAATATCTTTTAATTTCTCATTTTCTGATTTAACTTTTTTCTGATTTTTATATAAACCAATAATATGATTTTTATGATCTTTATAATATTTAAAAAATTTACCTTTATGAAATTCAGTTTTACTTCCACAACCACAAAAGCAAACAGGTGATATACCGTTGTATTCTGTATCAACTATATATTTTTCATATGATATATTGTGAATTTTTATTATATGATATATCAAGTCTCTTTTTTGTAATTGTATTGTTGACCAATCTTCGGTTTCATAATTACACATTTTACATTTTTCTTTCATCTGTCAAACATCTTTTATTGTATATTTAAAAAGTTAAATGTCATTTTTTTCTATTTCTAATAAAAGATGTTCTTCAGATAAATCAATAGCCTTCACCCAATAAGCAAAATTTTGATAATTATTATCATCAACTAAATCTTTGTCTTTTTTATTAATTACATAATATTGATGTTCTTCTGTTGATATTTCACCATTAATTTCAACTAAATTATCGCTATAATTTAGTTCATGTGTTAAAATAACAGGTTTCCATTCACCAGTATGAGTTAATACAATATCATCTGTATTAATTTCTTCAATATTTTTATACCCATTTTTAGTTAAAACTTTTGTACCTTGAATCCAACATCCTCCACCATTTCCTACACCCACCCTGATATAATCAGCACCAGCTTCCGATAGTAATTTATAGGTTTCAGGATTAGCAACATTTCCAACCATTAAATTCAATTTATCACCGAACATATCTTTAGCTTTTTTTATTAAATTTAACAATTTTTTCATATTACCATTTGCAATATCAACAAGAATATAATTCTTTTCATTTTTTAATTTATATTCTTCTTCTAAAATAGAAATATTTTCAAATTCCTTTAATCCGATTGATATCCAAGTATCATCAATTTTAAATGGTGTTCTATTAATTGTTCTAGGTAATATTGGATATATTCTATTTAATTTAAATATATCAAAATTATCTAATCCTATTACTGTATCCATAGGTGCAGTAAAAAGAGGAAGCATACTATTTTCATCATAAACATTAACATGTTTCCTTGATTCTATATCACTTGATGATGCTGGAACAATTAGCAGATCATCAAAATCAAATTTAATATCCTGAATTACCATATTCTTAATTTTTATTTTTTAACTATTATAGATTTCTCCTTTATGTGTTGTACATTCTATATCCGGCTTGAGCTAGAATTGCTCACAAATCCATTTCTAATTTTCATAATTAATTATTTAATAATTCCTTACCTTTATTAAGAATTTCTTCAACTTCTTTACGAGTTATAATAACATATTGTCCTTCATCCGGACCACCTTCTATTGAAGTAAGAATATAAGGTTCAACCTGCTCATGTAGCAAATCCGCAAATTCGTAATCATTATCCAAATCTAGTTCATTCTCATATTCATAAATTTCATCATTGTATATGCCTCCATCACAAACGAATTGTTTCAATAGTGATTTGAAATCATCTAAAGGAAATTCATCATCACCTCCAGTAATTTTATCATAATCAATTTTTTCTAAAAAATTATCTGGTAACAAAACTACGAATGAACTACTACTACTATTACTTACAAAGCCATTTCTAATTTTCATATTTAATAAATCTAAATATTAAAATTCATCATCTTCATCATCATCATAATCGAGACCTAAGGCATCACAGAATTCATCTTCACTCATACCCTGTGAAAAACCATCTTCTACATTAACAACTGTTAAAACATCATCAATCATTTTGATAGTTAGTGTTTTTGGCTCTTGCCAATCACCTCCGCAAGCAATTATCAATTCATCATCCTCAATTGATAGCCACTCAAAATTTTCACAATCTAGTGGTTCATAATCACCTTCATAATCCTCATCTTCATCATCTTCACTTTCTTTTACTTCAGGCCAGTTTTCGACGGATAATTCATATGGAAGGTCCCAAAAATCTACACCGCTTTCTTCAATTAGATTTTTCAAATAATCTTTAATGTTCATAATTTTTAATTTTTAAATGTTAATACTAAATTTTTGATTCTATTTGCTTTAATTTTATTTTTCTATATTCTTTTAATAAGGTAAAGTTTTTGCAAAACGGAGTCACATCTAAAATTTTTTCAGTTTTATTTTTATGACACGAAAAGGACTATTTTTTCTCCATGTTCCGATCTCATCAGTTTCAACCCAATAAAAATCATCATGTTCATCATATAGATCATAAATGCGATCTTTGAGAAAGGTTACTTCACCAGTATCATCTATAAAAGACTCTATACAATAACATTTACCTATATAAGCTAACATTTTAATCTTTTTTAGAGTTTTCAATTTTGTCTATTTTTCTAGATCTCAAATATTTTTGCATTTTTTTAGTAACCCTACCATAATCATCATATCTAAGTTGTAAATCTTCTAATCGTTCAGAAGAACCGTAATCTATTTCTAAGTTATAATATATTACCTTACCATCTTTTGGTAAAACAGAAACATCTATTTCTCCTGAATATTGATCATTCGACATAGTAAATATTTTAACATATTCAAACTCCACATCACCTTCACTTAAACTCTGATATGCTTTCATAAATGCTAATTCTTCAACCGTTCTAATTGGAAAAACATCACATCCTTCTGACAAGCGTTCACCTATAACATAAATATCTTTATTTTTAATCATATCAGGTGTAACATCTAAAATGTCTATATCTTTACATAATACTAAAAAAGAACTAGACGATGAATTACTCACAAAACCTCCCCTTATTTTCATATCTATTTATCTTTTGTTATAATTTTTCAATTTTTGTTTATAAAATCTTTCTTGATATTTACTTCTCTCTCTTAATTCTTTTATTTGACCATCGTAAGGTCCAAAACGTGTTTCATTATAATACCATGAATACATAATTATATTTTCATCTTCCAAATTTATTTTTTGAGATTTATTAATTAATTCAATAATTTTTGATTCAACTCCTCCAATTTTTATATCACCATTAATATATTTTAATTTTAATTTTCTTATCAGTTGATTTTGAATTTTAAATTTAGTTACATTACCTACTGTAGATAAAATCTGAAAACTATCATATTTAATTTTCCGAATAACTTTTGTGAAATTTTTTTCAATTATACATCTATAGCCTCTAAACACAGAAGGATCAAAAATAAAATATGTATATGAATCACTCATAACTATAATACTTTTCTCTTATTGATTTTTTTTAATTTTAATTTTCTAACATACTGATTATCTGAAAACAATTCAATAGGAATAAACATAGAAGTTTTTCGATTATCACTTTTAACACAAATTGCATCAGGAAAATGAAAATCAAGATCCTTAATTAAATATTGTTTTCCGATGGTTAAATGTTGACTCCAAAAATCAGAGCCAGCATTAGTTCTCGGATCCGATGTATCTAATTTAACACAAGTGACTTTTTGTCCGATTTCAAAATCCTCATATGTCAATTTTTCTTTCATATATTTTTCAATACTCTTAATTTTTTTATTCTCAATACTTTTTTCATCAATTTTTTATATTCATCAGGCATATTTTTTTGAGTGCGTAAACAAGCTTCAAGATGATCAGGATTCATATCACTTATAGCAATCATTTTTAATGGTTGTTTACCATCTTTTCCATAAGTTCCCCAAAATAACAATTTCTCAGGTTTAACAATTTTATTTTTTATCATATAATCAACTTCTTCTACATAATACCAACTACCAGGTTTATTTTCTAAAATACCACCAATTGAAAGAAGTTGTGTCAATCTTAAGTCTGAATATTCCATCCAAACTTTTTGAATATCATTTTGCTGCTTAATACATTTATCTGCAATATCTTCTGGATTGTCAAATCCTAGATATGTGATAAAATCAAGCCAATTGATATTATCTAATATGGTAGGTATTCTTTCTTTTGGTCTCATATAATGCAAATATATAAATTTGCTTTTAAATATACAAATTTTTTTAATAAAATTTTTAATATTATTTACATGTTGGTAACTCTAATTCAAAATTAAATCCAGAATTAGTTGTCAGTATATTAATATTACAATACGATATTATATCCATACCTAATATAACATCAAACCCTTTTTTATCAGGGATAATACCAGCATTAATTGCGACATATTTAGTATGATTTATAAACGATATATTTAATTTTAATATTTTTATAGATGTACTGACATTATTACCAACTATCATTGTGCCAGAAGAAATCGTTTTTAGATTTAATTGATTAAAAATCTTATTAGTTATTAATGTTATATCTGATCCTGTATCTAATAAGCATTTAAATTTATGTCCGTTACCAATACCATCGTAAATAATAATATCAAAAATAATTTTATCATTTTTATTATAACTATTCATTCTTATTTTCTTTTATATAATCAATAGTTTTTTTCAAAATATAATCATTAGTGTGGATATTAGTTAAATCTAAACCAAGTTCCATATCTTGTATAGTTAATTGCTCTGATACAAATTTTTTGAATTTTTTAATTTTTTTCTTTTTCATATTGATATATATTAAAATTTACTTCTAATTATTTTTCAGTATCTGGCGTTATATCATAACCCTTCTTCTCAAAATCTTTACGAATCAAATCCTCAATATATTTAGACCTATTTAAACCAATCTTCTCTAAATGCTCTTCCATAATCTCACTCAAATTTTCATCTAAAGTTATTGAAATTTTTGGCTTCTTCTTATCATCTTCTAATTTCTGTCTGGACATATGTATAGTTTATTTTTTTATAGAAAATATTTGAAAAAATGTTGAAAATAAATTAAAATAATACCTAAAATAACACTTTTTGACTTTAAAATAATTAAGTAATAAAGAAAAACATATAATGAACAAAAAGAAAACCAAAATCAATAGAACCGTATCAATAGATAGAAACCTTGATAATATAATGAACGACAAAATTAGAAACAAATCAAAATATATAGAATGGTTAATATATCAAGATTTGAAAAATATTGATAATGAAAGAATTAAAAAAATAATCTTGTAATATAATGGAATGTAAAATTTGCAATAGAAATTTTAGAAGTAGAAGAGGTTTATTACAACACCTTAGATATTCACATAAAAATATAAATAAAAAAGAATATTACGATAAGTATCTGAAATCAGAAAATGAAGGAATTTGTCCAGTCTGTGGAAATAGTACAAATTTTAGAAATGAAGATTTTAAATATAATGATCATTGCTCAATATCTTGCGTCAATAAAAATCCAGATTCAGAAAACACAATTTCAAAGAAAATTGGAATGGTCTAGATTATTATGATAATGAATATATCAAAGATAACTACACTTTATACGAACCAAATAATGAAAATTATCCAAACATAGATCATAAAACCAGTATAATATATGGCTTTCTAAATAATATTACACCAGATGAAATATCATATATACAAAATTTATGTTTCACAAAAAGAAAACATAATGCATCAAAAAATGCAAGAATAGAAGAAGAATATATAAATGAAAAAAGTGGTGAGTAACTCACCACTTTTTTCATAATTTTAAATTTTATAGATAGAACAAGATTGCTTACAATTTCGGCAAGAAATAACTCTTTCTCTGAATTTTTTGGTTCTTTCATTAAACCAAACATCTTCAATAAAATTATCACATTCAAGAACTGAAATACCTTTATTCCATCCTTCAGTATCAGGGCTGAAACTACAGGGGTAGAAGTCACCTTTCACATCAATGTAAAGTGAATAAAGAGTTGATTCACAAGGTTCTGCTGATTGATTAAATATTTTTTCGTTTGGATGCCCTATTACAGATTTTGTAAATTTAAAACTGGAACATGAGTCAAATCCAATAGCAACATTATTCTCTAATGCATAGGTAACTAATTTGTCAAATTTATCTTGAGATAATTGATGATACCGACCAACACTTCTACCCTTTGTCTTAAGAGACAAAAGAACTAGTGCTTTCATTTTTGAAAGTCTTGGATCTGTTTTCATATCATTCATAATCTCAAATGCCTTATCATAAGTTTCCTCGCTGATCATAAAATGAATATTCACCTGCGTCATTCCTCTATCAGTCAATTTTTTGATAGCGTTGTATGATAATTCTTTATCATAAATACTTACAGCACAGGCACCTGCAAGTTCAGCAATCTTATCAAATTCATGATCATCAACGTCACCATTAATAGTTAAATTTGGTGTAACACCGTGTTCTCTAGTATATCTAAAAATATCCCACATTTCAGGATGCTTTCTTAATGTCCCACAACCAAATGCGATTTGTCCAATTGATGGAAATTTAGTGATTTTTTCAAAAATTATCTTAAAAGTTTCAAGAGACATATTTTCACCTTTATTGCCTGTATTGCTTTTATAACAGAAAGCACACGGACCGATACCTGGTACACCTTCGCATATTTCTGCAATTTCAATATCTGCAATTTCAGGAAGTCCAAGTTCAAAGTCACCATCATCTTCCTGAGTTTTTCCCCACCTTGCGAAGAATCCGCTCTTTTTTTCAAAGAGAAAGTTATAGTTCTCAGATTTAAGAACTTTCAATTTATCATCTTCAATGATAGTTGCTTTATCACCATTAACAAGTTTAATTTCAATTTGTTTCATAATTTATATTTTTAAATAAAAAACCATGGATTCTCGGGTTGATCTACTGTGGTATTTGAAAATAAATCATAAGTTCTGAATAATGTTTCCATACGGTGTTAAGTTGAGAATCATCAGAAAAAATGTGATGAAAAATTCTATTATTGAACTTACCTTCTGAATCATTTGCAGTATATAATTGATTATTAATATGAATATATATTTTACCATTGGTGAGTTTTCCTACGGTATAAATATATGTTCTTTTGTCTTTGTAAAAAACAATTTGGCCTTCTTTAATTTCTTCTAATTTTATGCTTCTCATTTCTATTCTACTTTATTTTTATAATTGAGTAAAGATAATTATCTCCCATTATCAAATTATGTGGAAGAACTTTTCGTCTACCTACATATCCAATAGTATCTACATATAAAGTTTTACCAATTATTCTATAAGAATGACAAGTTAAATCATTAACATATACACCCTTATCATTATAAACTTTAATATTATAATTCATAGGTATACCACTATTAATTTCTTTTAATGGCATACAAGAGCAACAGATTAAAACTAAACAAAATAACAATTTATTCATTTTTATTGATTTTATTCATTTTTTCTTTTCTCAATGCATTCTTTATTTTTCTTCTTGCTTCCTCAGGCATTTCAATTCCATCACCATTTAGTAGCCATTCATATACATGAATCATATCGATATCATCACCATTAAACAATGTATTAAGATCAACATCAATTTTTTCAACAATAATAGTATCCTTTTTCTTCATAAGGCAAATATAACAAGATTATTTTTAATTAACAAATATTTTCATCTAAAAGTTAGATTAAAATTTTTATATATAGATATGAAATAAAGTATTATAATGTAATTTATAATACATTGTTGGAACACCCGTTATATCTAAGAAATAAACGGTTCAAAATAGTCAGCAGATGATGTTTCTGTCTCAGATTAGTTTCCATCAATCAAAAATCAATCAAATACATGAGAATAAAATCTGTGCTAGTGATAGTTATGTTATTACTGACTTTATCAGTCAAGTCACAACAAGAAACTAAAATTGTGACACAAAAGCATACACCTAACACTTACATCGAAAAGTATGACTCTATTTCTATTGCACTAATGAAAGAATATAAAATCCCAGCGAGTATTATATTAGGAATATCAATGTGGGAGAGTGCCTATGGAACGAGTAAACTAAGTACGACCAAGCATAATTACTTCGGAATTAAAAAAAATGGTGTTTACAGATCATATGAGAGTGACACAACATCATTTAAAGATTTCTGTAATTATATATCTAATAGAAAAGCATATCAATACAATTACCTAATTGACAACAATATATTAGACTATAATGTTTGGTTAACTAAATTGCAAAATGGTGGATATTCTGAATCTGTTGATTGGAAAAGTAAAGTTACTTATATGATAAAACGGTATAAACTTTACGAGTATGATAGTGAAGATCCACAAATAAGTTTGAATTAAGAAAAAAGCCTCAGATTGAGGCTTTTTTTTATTTAAATATCTAAGAATTTTTAGTCAAAAATTTGGTAGATTGAAAATTTATATATATCTTTGTTGTGTAATTCTGATAGAGATTATTAACCAATAAAAAATTAAAAACTATGGCAGGCTGGGAAAAAAATTTCGTAGAATACGCTCTGGCAAAACCTGAAGGTAAATCTGTTAAGGTTTACAAAGATCGATTCAGTTATGTTACTCTATCAATTGGAGAAAGCGTAACCAATGCTATCTGGGCTGGTAATGAATTGAACGTTTACCTGGCTAATGGCAAAGTGAGGCGTTACAAAGACAGATTTAGTTATAGAACCATTTAAATATCTAATTATTGATTAAGAAAATAAATATAATGATATTATGGAACATTGGAACTATAGAATATTAGCAAGAAGGACTGAACACGGTAAGGTAGAGTTTAATTTTTATGAAGTTTATTATGAAAATGAAGTACCTGTCGCCTGTACTGAAGATCCAATACCATTAGTGAGTCGAAGTGATGATTATGATGATCCATTGCATTCCTTGAAGTGGCAATTAGAAGCTATGAAATTAGCATCAGATAAAGTTATTTTAGATTATGATTATTTTCCTAGAGAGTATAAGGTATATTATAGAAAGATGAAACTTAAAAATATTGATGATGTTTTTGTTAGATTAGAATCTTCTTTGAAAGAAATTGAGAATTCAGAAGAATAAAAAAGCCGTCTAAAAGACGGCTTTTTTTATAGAATTTCCCTTATAATTTTACTCGCCATTCCTTTGTCAATAAAAGCAGATTTTTCGTCTATTTTTAAATACTGCATTATCTGACTCATGTTAGAGAATCCTTTATTCTGAATAATATTTTTAAGATATACTCTCAATTCAGATTCAGACATCATTTTTGGAAGATATTCTTCTAAAATCGGAACTTCATAAAGGTTACCACACTCAATAGCATTTTCTTTCATTTTCTTGATTACTCTGATAACTTCATCATCAGGTACATCTTTTGATTTATATCTACTGAGTTCTGCAAGAACAACTTTTAAAAGTTCTTTTTTCTGATTGTTCTTTTCCATTGCTAATTTAGCAAGGTCTGTTTGTAATTGATTCTGTAATTTCATAATTTGAATATTTTTTACAAATATAATAAAATTTTTCTAAAACAAGAAAGCCGATCTTAAAAATCGGCTTTTTTGTAAAAAAATCTTGAAATTATTTAACTTCTTCAAAATCAGCATCAGTAGCATCTTGATATTTATCATTTTTTGACTGATTTGATTCGTTGCTATCACTTTGATTTTGAGAGTCTTGATACAATCTTGTGCTAATTTTGTTCCATACTTCATTTAGTTGATTCATATATTTATCAACATCTATTACATTTTCAGATTTGTGCGATGCTTTTAGATTATCAAGAACAGAATTTAATTCTGATTTATCATTTTCAGTTAACTTATCACCAAATTCTTTGATTTGCTTTTCAGTAGTAAATATCATAGAATCTGCTTGATTTAATTTATCAATTTTTTCTTTTTCTAATCTATCTGTTTCAGCATTCATTTCAGCTTCGTGTTTCATTCTTTCAATTTCTTCTTTAGATAAAGTAGAAGAATTTTCAATTCTAATCGATTGTTGTTTTCCAGTCGCTTTATCTTTAGCAGAAACTTTCAAAATACCATTTGCATCAATATCAAATTTAACTTCAATCTGAGGAATTCCACGTGGAGCCGGTGGTAAATTTTCAAGATGAAATCTACCCAAAGTTTTATTATCCTTAGCCATAGGGCGTTCACCTTGTAAAATATGAATTTCTACAGCTGGTTGATTATCAGCTGCAGTTGAAAATACTTGTTCTTTACTAGTTGGAACAGTAGTATTTGCTTCAACCAATTTAGTAAAAACACCACCTAAAGTTTCAATTCCTAATGATAATGGAGTAACATCAAGTAATAGAATATCTTTCACTTCACCACCAATAATACCAGCTTGAATAGCAGCACCTACTGCAACAGCTTCATCTGGATTTACACTTTTATTTGGTTCTAGTCCAAAAATATCTTTTACAACTTTCTGAACCGCAGGAATTCTAGTTGAACCACCCACAAGAACTACTTCATTTAATTGTTCTTTTTTGAAACCACTATCTTGAAGTGCTTTTTTTGAAATAGGAATCAATTTCTTGAAAATAGGATCACAAATTTGTTCAAATTTAGCTCTTGTTAGTTTGACAACTAAATGTTTAGGCATACCATCAATAGGTATTAAATAAGGAAGATTGATCTCAGTTTCAGTTGAAGATGAAAGTTCAATCTTAGCCTTTTCAGCTGCTTCTTTCATTCTCTGATAAGCCATTGGATCTTTTTTAACATCAATATCAGTTGAATTTTCTTTTTTAAATTCCTCAGCCATCCAATCAGCAATAGCATCATCAATGTCATTACCTCCACAATGAACATCTCCACAAGTTGATTTTACTTCAAATACACCATCACCTGATTCCAATACGGAAACGTCGAAAGTTCCACCTCCAAAATCAAAAACAACAATTTTCATATCTTTATTCTGCTTATCTAATCCATAAGCAAGAGCAGCAGCAGTTGGTTCATTTACAATTCTTTCCACTTTAAGACCTGCAATTTCACCAGCTTCCTTTGTAGCTTGACGTTGTTCATTATTGAACCATGCTGGAACAGTGATAACTGCTCTTGTAACTTCTTGCCCAAGATAATCTTCTGCGGTTTGTTTCATTTTTTGAAGAACCATAGCTGAAATTTCCTGTGGAGTATATCTTTTTCCTTTGATATCTACCATTGGAACACCATTAGTTCCTTCAACTACTTTATAAGAAGTTCTTTTTACTTCATCTTTTAAATTATTGTATTTTTCACCAATAAATCTTTTAATTGACGATACAGTATTTTCACTATTGGTAACTTGCTGTCTACGAGCCGGTGCACCAATTTTTCTTTCATTTTCTAAAAATCCAACAATACTTGGTGTGGTCCTCTGCCCTTCACTATTCGCAATAATAACTGGAGTTCCGCCTTCCATAACTGCAACGGCACTGAAGGTTGTACCTAAATCACTTTACCACACTTATTTTCATAAGCAACTTTTCAGTTTTGTAGTCTGGACTATACAATAATCCTTTTTAAGGATTGGCTATTATAGTCTCTGAACCTCCACCTAAACGGTGTTTGGCTGCTGATTGCCCAATCTTTTTTATTTTCAAACTTTTTCACATTTATCTTTTCAGATTCTGTTGTAGTTAAAAAAGCTATAAGGGTGTTCCAGCAATTTAAGCCTTTTAGCACTGTTTATTACTAAACAGGGGGACCGCTATTTAATCCCTATAATTTTACTCATAATTTATTTGTTTTTATTTTTAATATTTTTCCTTTTTATTCAATTTTTATACCATCATCGTTATTTGTCATTTTGTCATATTTTTTCTTCAATTATACTGACAAAAAATTTCATTCAATGCTCTCTATTAAAAATATTAGTTTTATTATGACAAGTTGTACATAAAGAAATTAAATTTTTTTCATTAGAATCCAATTTATCGTAATTAATATGATGAATAGATAACTTCTGAGTTTGTTTACCGCAACGATAATGACATCTTATCGTTAAATTCAACGATAATTTATATGTCAAAATGTCATATTTGTTTAATCATTCATACTCACCTAATTTCATAAATGTATCTTTTAATTTCTCACCTGCAGATTGTAAGGCGGATAAGTGATTTTTAATTTCATCTATTTCCGCATTTAAGTCTATCTGCTGATAGTCTTCTTTTACATTTTCATTAGTAGTTAGTTCGTCTAGTTGATTGTGTAGTGTTGTGAGTTCTTTTGAATTATCTTCGTGATTTTTAGCGAGTTCTTCAATTTTAGAATTAACTAAGTTAATTTCTTCTATTCTTTGTTGAGAGAAATCTCTCAATTTAAATAAGTAAGCATCGTTTCTAAGCGCACACCAATCAGGTGCTTCTAATTTATGATGTTCAAGGTAGAAGAATTCCTTTTTTTGAAATCTTGCTAAATTACAAATATATGATCCACCTATAGTTACAGCGAAAGGACAATTTCCACAATAATTAATTATTTTCTCCATTAAATTATTTTATTTTTCTTTATATATTTAATTTTTTTAATTTTTCAATTCTTTCTTTCCGTAATCTTTCTATTTCAATTTCTCGTTTCAATTTTTTCGATTTACCGTTAACTTTCATTATTTAAATTTTTTAATTTTAATTTTCTATTAAATTTTATTATGAGTGCAGGATCTTTAGACTTTAATACAGATAATTCTAATGCTTCATGATTGTAGTATTTAGTCATTTTATTTATAAAAAGTTGAAAGTTTTCAGATAAATTTCCATTTGTTTCATATAGACGAGGCTTTCTACCTTCATTTTCATATAAACCTCTTATATATAAAGTGTTAAAATTTTTAGAAAAAGAGACATACTTTTGATCATTAATTACTTTCCAGTTTGTATCAGTAAATATTTCATTTAAATTATCGTATGGTGTATCTAAAATACCCCAATAACGATTATAACTACTTGAAAATATAGCATAAGGAGCATCAGAATATACTTTTTTAAATAAATCTAAATTCGTATCATTATCCAAATCAAAAAATGGATAATAAACGCCATTAAACTTAGATTCAACAAGAACATTATCATCTTTACTAAGATCGGTTTTATATCTCCAAATAGAAAGAATTCTATCAATAAATTCTTTAACAAATTTTTGTTCCGTTGAATATCCACCAAAATAACCATAAGAACGGTAAAATACAAGTTCGCCTTTCTTTTCTGTTATTAGTTTTTCAGGTATTTTCTTTTTAAGTTTACTTGTTAATCTTTTCCAATTAACAATTACAGCACCAATAAGCATTACAAATAATAATCCAAAACCTATGTATTCTGGATGAGCAACTGTAATCAAATTAATCATTATTTATTTTTTTAAGTTTTAATTTTCTTTCAAATGCAATGTAATCAATTAATTTATAATTAAATATAAGATTACTTTTTAATAATGCAAAAATGATATTTTCTCTATGATCCCATTGTAAAATATCATCATTACCAATAACAACGTAGATTTGATTGATTTTATTAAAGGTAATAAATTTTTTCATACTTAAAATAGTATGACTTCTAATGTTATTCTCAAGCCATGAGTCTCTTGCAACCTTCTAAATTCTTCGTCGTTGCTGCACTTAATAATTAAATTTTTATACTTCATAAAGCAAAGATAATGTTATTTTTTAAATAAACAAAACAAAAAACTTTTTATAAAAAAAATATGTCAACAGTAAAGTATAATGTTTTTATTTATGAGGCTGACTATTCTATAAAACTCATTGGAGAGTATTTAGATAGAACTGAAGCAATGGAATTATATTGGAGCGGGAAACTTCACAATGAATTAACTGGAGAACCTTTTATTGGTATTTGTGAAGTTACTAAAGACTATTTAAATCAAATTAGAAAACAAAAATTAGAGAAATTAGAAAAATTCAACAATGAAAGATAAGCAAGTTTTTTTATTTGATAATAAGTCTGATATATTAGAAAAAGTCAAGATGTTTCAGCAATTTGGTTATGAGTGTTCATGTTTTGGCCATCCAAATTTTGATGTAAATATATTAAACGAAGATAATATAGGATTTGTTCTTTTTACTTGTCATTTTGAAAATGAACCATCATATATGGATTCTAAACGTTTTTGGATCTTAATAATTAAAGAAAAAATTATGTATTCAGAATTTGAATGTGAATACTGGGCAAAAACATTAACTGGTGCATTAACATCAATTCTTTATTGTCATAAAAATAAAAAAGTATATCTTACTATAGAAGAATATAATAAAGATATAAGAAAATTTAAAATAGAAAAAATCAATGCATTACAACGAAACATTTGAAAATTCAACTCAATATATAAAAAATAATTCTGTAGATTTATTTTTTTGTGATCCACCTTATTTTATATCTGGCTCTAAAACAAAAGAGGTAGATTTAATTAGTGGTGATAGAAGTCATTGGGATAAACAATGGAGCAATAAAGAAGAATATTACAGTTGGACAAAAAATTGGTTATCATTAGCTTATAAACAACTTAAAGAAACAGGTTCAATCTATGTTTGTACTGTGTGGCAACATTCAGGTAAAATACAAGAAATATTAGAAGAAGTTGGATTTACAATAATTAATAGAATTACTTGGAAAAGAGATAAAGGTAGAGGTGCTAATAGAAATTATAAATCAATGCACGAAGATATATGGTTTGCAGTTAAGAATCAAAATTATAAATTTTATGTTGATAGAATTAAGATTGAAAAAGAAGTAGTTGCGCCTTATCGTGACGGAAATGGTGAACCTAAAGATTGGTTTGAAAAAGATGGCAAAAAAATTAGAATGACACACCCTTCTAATTTGTGGACTGATTTAACGGTTCCTTTCTGGTCAATGCACGAAGTTAAATCTTATGCTAAAACTAAAAAAACACCAGAAAATACTTTAATGAAGCATAATACTCAAAAACCTAAAAAATTAGTTAAGAGATGTATATTAGCATCAACTGATGAAAAAGATTTAGTTGTTGATTATTTTGTTGGTTCTGGAACCACTGCAATAGCAGCAAAAGAATTGAATAGAAATTATATAGTTTTTGATATTAATGAAAATTGTATTAAAATGCTGGAGGAAAGGATAAAAAATGAGTACTAAGATTTATCAAGAATGGAAATTTGCTGAAAATTTAAGTCAGGTTAAAAATGATGTACAGAATTTTAATTTTGATGAGTATATTATTGTTCAACCCCAAGAACATTATTTTTATGGTATTGATTACGAAATAATAGATAAGTTTTTATTAGAAAAAAATAGTTATTTGACTATTTACATTGGTTGTGAACTTGATAATAATATTCTATATAAATATAAGAGAATTAGATTTATTTTATGGGATAGTATAGATTTTTTTTCTAAATTTTTTAGATATACAACTTATCTTAATTCTACAGAAGATGAAGCACTTAAATTTTACAATTATTTAAAAGATTTTCCACCTATAAAGCATTTTACTTCATTAATTAATATTAAATCATATAGATTTTGGAGAATTTATGTTATAAATGAGTTACATAAAAATAACCTAATTAATTATGGTAATTTTTCTTTTTCTATTTCTGATGCAGATTTGGAATTATTTAATAAAACTAAACCTCATATGTCCTTTACATATAATAATGTGAAGGAAGATATACCGATATTTACAGATTTATGGAAGCCTCAGAATAATGCTTTTTATAGAAGAGAGATTGATAATCAGAGTTTTATAGAAAATATTTTCATTTCAAATAGAAAGAGATTTAATTCACATATTATTGATTTTGAATATTTAATTTGTGCTTTTGATATTGTTTTAGAATCAACATATGATTACTTTTTTGTTACGGAGAAAACATTAAGATCAATTGATTCTAAAAAACCATTTTTAGTTTTTTCTTGTAAAGACTATCATAAGAAACTGAAAGAAAAATATGGATTTAGATTATTTGATAATATCATAGATTATAGTTTTGATAGTGAAGAGAATACAATAGTAAGATGGAATAAATTATTATTTGAATTGGTTAAATTGAGAACCATGTATACACCAACTCAAATAAAGCAATTAACTACACATGATGTTTGTTATAATTATGATAATTTAATAAAAATGAGAAATAAGAATTTGGTAAATGTTCCAAAGGATTTTATAGAGTATAATAATGATCATTATTATACATATAAATGTTTTACCTATAAAAAAAATTTAATATGAAAAATATAAAAGTTGGTGATAAATTCGTATCTAAGAAAAGATTTGAAATTTTAGATTTTAATGAAAATGAGATTTATTGTGTAGTTGATGTGACTGTATCTAGTAGAACTCTATTTGGATTTGATATTGATATTCCGATGTTTGTACAAGTTGCTAAAAATAGAAGTACGTTTAATTATACATTTTCTTTGAACGAAAAAACTGAATCATATTTTTGGAATTATTTTTATACACCAGCAGAATTAAGAAAAGAAAAACTTAAAAAAATAAATAATATACATGAGAATTCATTGGAGAAATAGAAAAAAATGAAATATAAGAAAGGTGATATATTAACAAGAAATGATAAGTCATTGGATCCTTATTTGTCCATAGATGGTGATGATTTGCAAAAAATTAAAATAGTGTCACATTCCTATGTTGCAAATGGAGATACTTGTAATGGTTATAAAGTTAGAGATTTCTTCACTGATATAATGGATAGAAGTGATTATTCAGAAGGTTATCTTGATTTTTATTATGACGATATTTTAATAACTAGAAAGGAAAAACTTCAAAAAATAAATAACATGAATGAATAGAATAGAAGTAGAATTTTTAAAAATAGGTTTTTCAGCTGATAAAGAACCTGATAAATGGATAATAGAAGGATTAACTTCATTATTAGAGGTATTTTCTAATCAAGGACATTCTGGATTTTCAGCACCTTATGCTATACGCTTGTTTGAAAAAATGTCTAAATTAGAATCTTTAGATTTAGTGAAACAAGAATTCATTAAAATGGGCTATAAACCTATTGAAGAATTAAAAGATGATATTGATAAATGGATACAAGAAGGTACAATTGAATTATTTCAGAAATTTCAAGAAGTAAGAAATTCTAAATATTCAGATAAAATAGTTCAATATTTTGTAAAATTGGCAATGCACGAACCATTATCACCAATTTTGTGTACTGATGATGAATGGAATGATGTTAGTGATATGTCAGATGAACCTAAAAATTCACGTTTTCAAAATAATAGATTATCTTCAGTATTTAAACACGGAAAAGATGGAAAACCTTATTATTTAGATGCAATAGTTTGGAGAAATCAGAAAGGGCACACATATACTGGTTCTGTATTATTAAAAGGTAAAAAAATTAGAAGTAGTCAGACTATAAAACTACCATTTGAACCAAAAACTTTTTATATAGATGTTTTTGATTACGAGATTGCACCGGATGATTGGGAATCCAGAATTGTAGATGAAAAACAATTAGAAGAAGTTTGGAAATATTATGAAAATCCAATTGTAGAAGAAAGAAAAAATAAGTTAGACCAGTTAGATTCATTATGAAAATTAAAGAAGGCGATATTATAATTGCAAAAGAAGATATGAAAATTCCTAGTATGGGATATTCACATTGTATCTATAAAGATAAATATTATAGGTTAGAAGAATATTTGCCAATGGATTATATTTGGCATATTGAGCCAATAATGAATCGTAAAGAACGTAGAAAAATTGAACATGACAACTTTAGAAATCTTAAGAAATATAAATATTCTAAAAATCCCTATTCACACTATGAAAGATATGATGCATATTTATCTGAAAAAGAAATACTTGAAAAATTTGATTGTTCTTTTGAAAGAAGAGAAAAACTTAAAAAACTAAATGCAATATCAAATAAACTTAATAATTTATATGAAATATCAAATAGGTGATACGGTTATTTTTATAACTGTTCCAAATATGAAATATAGTTGGAAATTAAATGATTATGATGAATATATAATAAATAAAATAGCATATGGATCTGAACCTGAACAAGTTGTATATGGAGTTAAGGACAAATATAATACAGAAACAACATGGTTTACAGAAGATACTTTTGTTACATTAAAAGAATACAGAAAAATAAAATTAAATAAAATAAATGGGATGCGGTAGAGAAACACATAATATATTTTATTATATTAAAAATAAAAATTACAAAAGAGCTTGGTATTTTATTAAGAATTTTGATAAATTAACTTATGAAGACACTTTTATGCCAATTGTCTGTAAAATAAAAGGACATAAAGCATATCAGCCCGAACCTGAACTTGATCCAGATTGGGCCTGTAGAAGATGTCATAGATATATTAAATATAATCCAAGATATGAGAAATTAAAAAAACTTAAAAAAATAAGCAAATGAAAAATAAATGCTAAAAACAAATGAAATTATTTCATATGTGAGCAAATTTCATTTACCCATCCATATCTATTTGATGCTGAATATGCTGAAGGATTATTTTTTGCAAATTTGCTTCTAGTTTTATACTTTAAAGCTTCTTCTTGACATCTTTCTTTTGTCCACTTAATTATATTTCCACCTAACCCACCACTTTTTATTTTGTTAAGACAAACATAACCTTTAGTTTTATATTTCTCAATAAATTTACCTTCTAAAATTATTGCTTCTTCTACTGAAATATAATCTGTTAATTGTTTTAACTTTGGTATTAATAAAGTTTTTTTCATGTGCTTTAGTACTGGACTATTTTTTTGTTCATTCATATGCCTATAATTTCTATTTTCTAGATTATATGTCAGTCCAATATAAACATTTTTATCAATAAATTCATAGACATATATACAACGATATTGTCTATTGCCAAATTTTAACATATGTGAGCAAATTTCATTTAACCAATTATTCTTTAAAGATTTTTTATAGAAAATGTTTGAACCTTTGCAAAATTCTGTTCTAGTTTTATATTTTAAAGCTTCTTCTTGACATTTTTCTTTTGTATAATATGTGTCAGGTTGATATTTCATTTCCATATGCTGGCATATTTCATTAATCCATTTTTCTTGTATTGATTTTCCATATGCAATTTTGCTATTTTTCTTAAAATCATTTCTAAATTTATATTTTAAAGCTTCTTCTTGACATTTTTCTTTTGTCCAATAATTCATATCTTTGTATTTTTTAAACATATGTGTACATATATCTGGCAACCAGTTATTACAATAGGCAGAATTGTATGCAGCACCGTTTCTTTTTTTAAAATCGTTTTTTGTTTTATATTTTAATGCTTCTTCTTGACATTTTTCTTTTGTCCATTTTATATTTTTTTCATGCGGTTTTAACATATGATTGGATATTTCATCGAGCCATTTATATCTCAATGCTGCTCTATATGAATTAGTACTTTGTAATTTAAATTCATTTCTATAATTATATTTTAATGCTTCTTCTTGACATTTTTCTTTTGTCCATTTCATATATTTTATTATTTATTATTATATATAAATAAAAAATTATGAAAAAAGTTAGAATTTATATAGTAAAGGAAAAAACTATTATTATATTTTAATATATATGATAAAAAATAATATAATAGAATAATGCTAAAATCTAATGAAATATATAAAGGTGATTGTATAAGTATAATGAAAGATATAGATAATAAATCAATAGATATGATATTAACTGATTTGCCTTATAACATGACTAAAAATAAATGGGATAAGGAAATTATACCTTTAGATTTATTATGGTGTGAATATAAGAGAATTATTAAAGATAATGGTGCAATTCTTTTATTTGCGCAGGGCATTTTTTCCGCAAAATTAATTATGAGTAATAAGGAATGGTATAAATATGATATAGTATGGAAAAAAGGTAATAGAGTTAGTGGATTTTTAAATAGTAATAGACAATTTTTAAGAAATCATGAACAAATTTTGGTTTTTTATAAAAAACAACCGACATACAATCCTCAATTTGAAGATAATGGCATACCTTTACATGGTAAAGGTACTAAATATTTAACGAAAGAAGGAGTTAATAATAATTATGGTTATTATGATACAACGTTACCAGAAACAAGAAAGGGTTCAACACAGAAATATCCTAAATCTGTATTGAATTTTGACAGACCACATCCGGCAATTCATCCGAATGAGAAACCTGTTCTACTTTTAGAATATTTAATAAAAACTTTTACTAATAAAGGAGAAATTGTGCTAGATAATACTTGTGGCTCTGGTAGTACTTGTGTTGCTGCAAAAAACTTAAATAGAGAGTTTATAGGTATTGATAAAGACGAAGAATGGGTAGAGTTATCTAGAAAAAGAGTAAAATAATATTTTAAAATTTATAAATATGAGAACACTTATTGTAACACGTCACGCAAAAGCACTTAGACCAACTGAAGGACAGTCAGATATTTCGCGTGAATTATCTGATAAAAGTTCAAAGTATTTTAAGAAAATTGCTAAAGAGTTAAGGAAGAAAGATTTGGAACCAGACTTAATTGTAACAAGTCCTGCTGTTCGAGCATCGGAAACCGCTAATAAACTAGTTGAGAAATTTGATAAAGAAATTCCAGTATTGACTTGGAATCCGCTTTATAATGATGCAACAAATGATTTATTCGATTTTATTGATGAGAAGGCATCAGATAAAGAAGTTGTAATGATTACTGGACATAATCCTATACTTCCTATCTTGATTAAAAGATTGACTGGAAAATCTCTTGATAATTTTCCTACGCTAGCAACAGCAGTTCTTAAATTTGATGTTGAGAAATGGAGTGATGTTAAAAACACTTCCGGAAAACTAAAAAAAGTTTTAATTCCGAAGGAAATTTAATATATAAGAAAAAAAATCTCATTCCATGAAAACCAACACATTACTTATTGACATTATTAATTATTATTTAAAAATAAGATTTATTCTTTTTAAAAGGTGGATTAAGAAGATTGATTTTACAACTAGACATAGAATATTTTATGATAATTTTGCCACATTAAATAATTGGACAATTACAGATGGTGAATTTTATAATGATAATCCAGTATGGTTTAGTAAAGATACTATACATGCTACTAATGAAGGATTACAAATTGATTGTTATTATGATTATAGACAACACACCTCTTGGCAAAGGACTGATTACGCGAATTATACTTCGGGTATGGTAACAACTAGGGATAATTTCTTAATGTCTAATGGAGTGTGGGTTATAAATGCTAAACCTTGTGATAGTTGGTGTGCTATTTGGTTATTAAAAAAAGATAGATATGAACCAGGATATACTAAGCAAACTATTATACCTGAAATAGATATATTAGAAATTCTTGATAAAAAACATAAAGCTAAGCATACTATTCACTATGGATATTCTGATGAAGTATATAAAACAAAATGGATGGGTACAAAAGGAATTGTAAGAAATGATAATAATTTTCATGAATTTGCAGTAGAATTATTAAGTGATGGTTATAATTTCTATATTGATGGAATTCAGACTGGTTATTTTAGATCTGATGATCCTGAATTTATAACGAACTATTCAAATTATATTTTATTAAATAATGCTAGTGATAAATATACAACAAAAAATACATCATTTATTATTAAAAGTGTTACAGCTTACAAATAATATTTTTAATTGACCTATGATGTAATGGTTAACATATCAGACTTTGACTCTGAAATTCTAAGTTCGAATCTTAGTAGGTCAACTGTAAGTTTTAATCAACTTTTTATTTTAAGAAACATATATTTTTTATATATACATTAAAATTAAAAGTATAGAATGAGAACAGTTTTATTAGGAATAGATTTACTTTATAATGCCAATGGAGATTTAATTCCAATTGAGATGAATACAAATGTTGGAATGTCTACGTTCAATGTTATTGAGGATCCAAACGAAATTTTCAATCGAAGTGCAATAGAAAATTTTATATCTCAACATAATTTTACAAAAGTATCATATATTGGATTTATAGAGAGTGTTAATAAAATGCTAAATGAAATTTGTCAATCGAATAACCTAGAATATAAATATCATAAAATTATGGCTGGCGTTGTGATTCCAATCTTGGAAGATGCTGAAGATCACTTAATTGTAAGAAGTGCATATGATTACTCGGCAATTGTAGATTATTACTATTGTAGAAACAAGGTTAATTTTTTAAATTTGATTAAAGATCAATCATTCGGTACCGAATTTGCTTACTTAGATGAAAATAATCAACTAATTAATTATATAACAACTATACCAGATTATGGAAATCATCCTAATTTTATTTTAAAATCTGTATTACCGAATTATGATAAAGCTGTATATCCTAAACTTTTTAGAGTAACAAATCAAAATGAATTGGATATTGTTATTCAGAATAATGTAAATCAAAATTATTTCTTAATGACTTTTCATTTGAATACTAATATGTTATATGAGAATCATATAAAGGTTGTTAGAAGTATGAGTTTAATGTTTCCACCAAATTTAGATAATATTCCAATTGGTCAATATTCTAAAATATCAGGTAGAAACTTAAGTGAGTCAACATTTGATACTACAACATTTGAAGTGATAGCTGATGATAAGAACAAGTATCTTACAGATGATACTAATATAGGACCAAAATTACTAGATACAGATAGAGTTGAAATGTCTGATGGTACATTTAAAACCGCATTGGATCTACAAGTAGGCGATCTTTTAAAAACTATTATTATTCCTAATCCAAATAATATAGATATTGCACAATTTGTTTATAGTTATGAAATAGATTTTGAGACTCTTGTTTCAGGTACAACTTATAGTCAAAATGTAATGACTGGTAAGGGAAAGATTGATAAATTGACAGATTATGTTACTATTACTTTTACAGATGATACAATTTGGGAAGATACTAAGAACTCAAGTTATCTAATATTAAGAAATGATATAGTTTATTTTAGATATTTAGATAAAGAAGATCCATATGGTATAAGAGAAGGCGATCAAATTATATTGATTGATACTTCTAATAATAGTGTTAATTTTGTTCTTAAAGAAATTAAGACTGTGGTTATAACAAAACAAATATTTAGTGGTTGGGCTATATCTGTTGCTGAAGAGCATTTATTTTTAACACAAAATGACGGAAATGTTTCATACGTGGCAATTGAGCATAATGCAGATTGCTATGCTGCAGTTGAATGCATGCAGGGTGGCTGCATTAAAGGAGAAATCTGTTGTCAGCCTGAGCCTGGTGTATACGAATGTTATCCAACAGACTTATGTATGGGCTGTCATCCTACCTAGAAATTTTATTTACAGATTCTTGAATGGTTTCTTTAAGAAAGGGTTCAATATCTTCTCTTGTTAACCCATATCTTGAATCTTTTCTTATCATCAAATCAATAATATCAATTTGAATATCATTTGTATTATTTATTTTAGACAAATCTAATAATACCTTTGATAAAATCTCAAAAAGAATTGAAACTTTCTCTTTTTCTGAATAAAGTAAAAATTTTCTGGTCTGCTCACCAGTCTTAATTTTTTCTCCTTTGATATTTTTTAATTTAAATTTTCGTTGTTCTATAATAGGAATTTCTTCAAACGCATAAAGTGATTTTATTGGTAATTTAATTCCCCGTAATTTTAATTTATATTCATAATGCTTGAGATTAGCACCCCGGTGATTGGTTGTAATTATTTCATTCTTAATTTGTTTTTCAACATAATAAATTTCATCTTTTTTTAGATTTTTACTTGTCGAGTATCTACATCTAATATACTCACTTGTATAGTCTTTATTTCTTGGATCAAGCGATTTTGTATTTTGAGTAATATGAAAATCAGAAAAATCTTGTAAAGGTTGTCCATCATAAGTTGTAAAGTAATCTGCTTTGTAAGTGCCAACATCCTTTAAACATACATATTTTTTACCTTTCTTTGAACCCCAAGTATAACTTGAGAGAGAGTCAGCAAGATATACCGCTCCTTTAATAAGTTTAGCCGAAGAATATGGATTGACGCAAATTACTTTTAAAGATTCTTTTAATTCTACTTTTGCATTTAGACTTGACATAATAATTGTTTAATTAAATTTAATCCATCAGTTTTAAAATATAGTATATTAATAATTGATAGTGATAATAACAAAATTGTTAATATTATATCAACTACATATAAAATTTTTCTAAGAGGTTTATTCTTAATGTTTTTAAATAAAACACCTTGAATAAATGATAATAATAATATAGAAGCAGCGAAATATAAGTTTACAGTAAATAAATTCACTATAATTGAAATTAAATAAATAAAATCAATTATAGTGAGTTTAACTAATTCTTTGAATGCTACTGAATTAATTTTATTAAAAATGTGCTTATTATAATCAGATAAAATACATTTTATTCTGAAGAAAAAATTAAATTGAATTAATTTTTGGATTTCGTATCCAAGAAAAAGACCTAATGTTATCGCATACATCATATTAATTAAAATTATCTTGTCATTTCAAGCGCATCTTCCATAGTAAAAACACGCTCTAAAACATAATTATTTCGGTTATCGAATTCCATAAAGAATTCAGCTTTTTCTTCATCTGAAAGATCATCAAATCTCATTTCAGGTTTCATTCCACACTCAACCATACGGGATTCAACTTCCAGATTGTCTTCAAGTCCGAGAAAGAATTTTTCGTTCATAGTTTTAAGTGTTAATTGTTATTAATTATTTTAACAATACAAAGATACGGAATTTTTTCGAATAAAAAAACTTTTAATGAAAATAATTAACTTAATTATCAATTATTTAGAAATTTTTTTAATTTTTCTATTTCTTACATCCTTAATTGTATCAAGTTTAACTTCTACTGGCTCCTCAGAAGAGGTTAACGAAATAGACGAATCAACTGTTATACTACTTCTATTTTCATTTGCTTTCCAGAATTCGTGCCTAATTACTTGTAAAATATCGAAAGCTTTTCTAGCTGAATCATCAGTATTACTGTTATGAATTCCAAGATTACCATTACCAAAATTTTCACCGGTAATCTTACTTTTCAATAAATTAAACAGTATCTTAATTTCATTTGTTTCATTGTGTAATTTATCCCAATCAGGTGAAAATCTAATATTCTTAATATCTGTCCAAGTTCTAATTTCTTCTTTAGAGTTCCAATAACCTTTGGTTTTAATATAATCTTCACCAATTTCAACTATTTCACCTCTCATCGTATGATCACCAACTTTAAATTCTCTATTAAACCTTAGACCAGGTGAGAATTGTTTTTCTAAGCATTGAGAAATAGTCGGATGATCTAAAATTTCTTCAAATTGAAGAATTCCAATTCTAGAATAGAAATCTAATGCAATCTGAATTAATTTCAATTGGTCATTTGTTAATTTAATAGTTGCCATATATTTTATTATTTTATTACTCCTAATCCCATTAAAATAAATAATGGAATTAGAAAACATGCTAATGATATAAGAAATCCTCCCATTTCAAATTCACTATTACCACACCTGACAGTTGTTTCTTCCCAGAACCATTTAAAAAGTTTCATAAAATTTGTTTTTATTTATTTTTACAAATATACAAAATAAAAATAAAAAAACCACCAAAAGGTGGTTTTTTTATTATTAAAAATTTAATTTTATTGTGATAATCCTGTGGTTATTATATTATCGCTAATTTTTACCCAATCAACTTTCCAAGTTAAAGAATTTGTTGTATCTGGCACTTCCTCATTTAGACCTAATGTTAACATAAAGAATGGATATATTTTTTCTGTAGGTTGAGGTATAAAAGCCTTATGAACTATAATATTATTAAGTAACCAAATCCAGTTGCCTTTACCATCCCATTTAATTTCCGAATAGTGACTATTATCAAATGACCCACAAATTGAGATAGTTTTCATTTTTCTATCTGATTGTGTTCCGTAGTGTCCTGAAAATGCAATTCTTTGATCTGGACAGTTTACAAAATTTTCATACATATCAATTTCAAAATAGTATTCTGTAGGTTCAGATGGTTTATCAATAGGCATTAATGATGGATTATTAAAATCACCCTTATTCATAGACATATAAATCCAAGGTGCAGACCATCCATATTTAGGAATTGTGCTTTTAACAACCATTCTACCAGGTTTATAGATATCCATTCTAAATTTGTTTTGTGAATGACAAGCCATCGACCACCAAGACCAACGATATTTTGGAATTGGTATAGGATCTACACCCCAAGAGGTATATAATGCCACAAATTCATCCCAAACTTGCTGTTGTTCAGCTTCTGTCATTCTTGTAGCATTAAATATTCCATTTGAAGATGGTCCGGATTTATAATATTGCATACCATTTAAATCAAATGGATCCGGAATTTTTGGTGATAGTTCTGAAAAATCTGTAATGATTTTGGCATAATCATTAAAAATAGGTTCTGATTTTCTACATACACTATATTTTAGAGTATTAAATAGATTTGCAATTGTGCTCATTTTAGATATATTATTTTATTGAGAATAAATCATATCATAAAATTTTGAAATAGCATCTACAAGTTTTTTTATTTTTCCCTCACTTCTCAACTTTTTGAATACTAAATTTTCTATTGAAAATTCACCACCTTCAGAAACACCAGTTCTTCTAGACTTTACTATTTTTGTTTTTAATTCTTTTGCTTTTTTGTAATACTGTTCAGCATCTTCTGAATCTAATTTAGTTTTAGATATTTTTGAAAATTCATCTATATCGTAAGCCATTGATTCATACTTAATTAAAATATCTTTATTTTCTATAGAAGGTGGATTATATTTGGGAAAATTTAACCATTTGTGGTTTAATAATGAATATACACCATTCGATCTGATTTCATCATTTTTATCTTGAACATAAATTTCAATATCATGACCTTTGATAACAATATTATGATTCATATTCCATATAAATCTTTGACCATCAAGTGCCATTTTAACCAATTCTATATCTTCGTTAATATCTGAAAAATCAATCCAGATATGAATGTCAATATCAGAGTTTGCTGTATAATTAAAATTAGCAAGGCTACCAACTAATTGTATATCAATTATTTCAGTTTCTAAATCTAGTTCACTAAAAAAGTCTCTGGCTATTCTGAGAAGTTTTTCTTCTATTCTAGGTATTAGAGTTTTACCTTCCCAAATATCTGGACATAATTGTTTTTTGTATGCAATTTTCTTTTCGTTTATAAATTGATTAAAATTTTTCATATAGAATATATATAAAAAATTTAGAACGAAAAATTAAAATGGCAAGTCGTCTAAATTATCATCATCTACATCATCGTTATCAAAAATTTTTCTTCCTTTATATTCATCTTTTGTCCACACTTTGTATCTGTCTCCTTCTGGAAAACCTAATGAAGAGATTTTTAACATACGTTTCTTTCTTAAAATTTCAGCATTATTACGAATATTGCGTAGGTTAGTCCATCCTCTTGTTAGTAATTTATGTTCTCTAAAATCTGTTCTATCTCTATTATAGAGGGCTGACCATTCATTTTTTTCAAATGTTTTTGATAAGCAATGTATAATAGCATTTTTACAGGCTTCCATTAGAACTATATCATAGCCATTGTGTTCAAGATATACGCCACAACAAGAAATATCAACATTTTTAACTAGATTTATATAACTATTTCTATAGTCTCCAGATTGTCTGAAAGAGGGTTTAATTATTTGTATAACCTTTTTATCATTATTAATAAATGTCCAAGGCTCAGAAATAAGATGAACACCTTTATACATATTTAATGTGTCTTGATCATATAGCTCAATTCTTGTATAATTGTGCTTTGTTGTTATAAAATTTCCTAGTGCTTTTGCCGAATCTGGCATACAGAGAATGTCAACGTCGTTTATTTGCATATCAGCAAGACTATCTCTGACGGCACCACCAAAAATAGTGATGTAGTCACCTTGATTAAAAATTTCTTGAATATCAAAACCAAGGTGTTCAGATATTCTACTTTTAACTTTATCTCTTAACTCAAATAATTTATTCATAAATTTATCTTTTAGTAGATATTTTTATGAAAAATTATTTTTTTTGTTTATTAAAAATTATAATTTTTAGTGGATTTGCGACTTTTTAATTGCCATAGCGCATTGTTCCTTTCAGCCATACCACGTTCAAGTTTAGCATTTGGCTTTTTAAGAACAAATCCTTCTAACATACCGACTTCAGTAATTTTTTTCCATCTTTCAATAAAATTGTCTGTAAAGGTTTTTACTCTGAAGACATTTTCATTTACTTTGTAGAGATATTCATTCTCATTTTCAACACCATACAATTCATCAAGGATTTTAATTCTTTCGGCAAGAGTAGTACCAAGAAGATACTGACCATTATGAACAAGAATATCAAAAATTACAAATTTGTGATTCCAAGGTTTACCATCAATACCATTCTGATTTTTGTTCATATATTCACCAACAACCACATTCCATTCATTATCATCAAAGTTAGTATTTTTGAAATCGTTTATGGTAAGTTTAAAACCTTTCAAATTTTCATTCTGATGTCTACCAAAATAACGAAATTCATTACCTTTGATGAATACAATTACGCAACTTCCATTGAGTTTAGGTTGTGCTAGATGGGTGGTTTCATATTTATAGAGTTCAGTACAAGGAATCATGTACTCAGGACGAGGCGGATAGATAAATTTGAAATTCTTATATGGTGTCATATCTATTGTTTTATAAATACAAAGATAAGGAAAAATTTTGATAATAAAAAATAGTTAATGAAAATTAATATATAAAGTATGAAATATTTAAAAACATACGATGCAATTACAAATATAAAACATTTTGATCCTGATACTGTTAATCACTTTCTTAAACAACAATCATTTGATTTAATTCAAGCTGCTAAAGATAACAATTTTGATATGGTAAAAAAATTAATTTCTACCGGTGTAAATTTAGATCAACAAGATGAACGTGGATATACTTCATTGATGATAACATCATATACAAATCCACCAAATAATGGTAAAATTGCTGAAGAATTAATAAAATCTGGCGCTAATTTAGAAATAAAAGATAAAAATGGCTATACAGCTTTATTTTTTCATATTAAGAATAATAATGTATATATAGTACGTAAATTAATAGAAGCTGGATCTAGTGTTAATGATAATGACCTTTTAGATTTAGCTGCATATAATAATTATTCATCAATAGTAGAGGAACTAATAAAAGCTGGTGCTGATTTAAATAGACAAGATAATAACTCTGGACTTACACCTTTGATATTTGCAAGTGCAAATGGTAATATGGCTTCATCTAAAAAATTAATAGATTTTGGAGCTAATTTAGATATACAAGATAACTTTGGTGATACAGCACTAATTAGCTGTGCTAGAAATTCTAAACAACCTGCTTATCGTAAAAATATAGAAATAATAAGATATTTAATAAAAAATGGAGCTGATTGGAATTTAAAAAATAATAAGAATAAAGATTTTTTAAATTATCTAAGACCTTATGATAAAAAAATAATTAGGGAAGAATTTCCAGAAAAGTATAAAGACTACATACTTAAAAAAGATATAGAAAAGTATAACTTATGAAATATATAAAAACATATGAAGAATTAGAAGATTTTAGTTCAAATGAATATAATATTCATTTTCAATTAGTTGATTTTCTAAGAAATCTTAAAGAGCCTAGTTATTCATATAGTGCAAATCATTATGAAAAAGGTGAAAAAAAAGGTGTTGCTGTGGCGTTAAAATATAGTACTAATGATCTTAGATATTCACCAGAAGCACTTTTCTCTATTAGAATAATGGAAGTTTCTGATAATAAATTAAAAGATTATAAATATTCACCAAAATTAAAAATTAGAATAAGAAAGTATAATAATTATATAAGAAATAATGAATTTGGAAGTATATTGTATGATTTTATTATAGAATTATTTAAAAAGTATTCTTATTTTAATAATTCTAAAAGTATGATGTATTATAATATAAATGATTTTTTTATTAATACAAAAGATATACCAGATATTATGAGAGAATTAAATGAAAATTTTGAAATCTATAGAGATACAAAAAAGTATAATTTATGAAGTATATAAAAAAATTTGAAAACTTAGAAAATCGTATACAAGAATATGATTTTGAAAAGGAATATGAAATATTTAAAAACTTTTGAAGTACGAAAGCCAGCTTATAAGCATCTTAGTGAAGAAAATGCTGAGATAATTGAAATGGTTGTTAGAAAGTTTTTATCTGAAAAAGATATTCCTGAAATTATTAATGACCTTCATTTTAATTATTTTGTTAGTTATCATTTTGATTATTTTGATATTTTTTGTTATAAAATGTGTAGTAATAGAGAAGGAACATATCATTACGGAAACGTCTATTATGTTATAGATACTTATATGATTGATAATCATATATCTGCAACTACACCTGAAGTTAGAAATACTCTTCACAATATTTTAAAAAAATTATATAAGGAGTTGAATATTAAATCACAATTAGATAAAAAATTGATTGAGATATTAGAGAAGCATCCTGACAAATATAAAGCGCGTTATGAAGCTCATGGAGATGAATTCTCTAAAGTAGTAAAAGATGCATGTAAATGGATGTTAGATGCTGAAAAATATAATTTATAATTTTAAAAATTAATATATACTAAAAAATAATAAATTGAAATGAATAAAATAGTTCCATTTAGCCTTTTTGAAGCTATCGAGAATGAAGGTAGATTGTCAGAAGGAATAACAAAAATACTTAATGAACAAATTAAGCATGAACTTCAATCTTCACAAATTTATCGTGGGATGTCGTGTTGGTTAGATGATGCTGGCTGGGTAGATGCAGCTAAATTTTATTTTAAGGCAGCACAAGAGGAATTAACTCATATGGATAAGATTTATAATTATCTTTTTGATCGTAATGTTATTGCAATTGTTCCAACTACTGATGAGGTTAAACAAAAATTTGAAACCATTCGCGAGGTCGTTGAGGATTCATTAAAGCATGAAATTGAAGTTTCAAAACAATGGGAAGAAATTTCAAAATCCGCTAAAGATGAAAATGAAAGCACAACATTTGAATTTGCACAATGGTTTTTAAAGGAGCAGGTGGAGGAGGAAAATAAATTCAGAGATATACTTGATAAAATGAATTTAGATATGCCTAAATATGAAATTGATCTTTTATTTAAATAAAATAGATTGAATTATGGAAATTAAAAAATTTGGACAAACAGAAGAAACTGAAAAACCTAAAAACTATATGTTTTTCAGTAATCTTAAGACTATTAAGAAAGCAGTCGATTCTTTATTAGAATTAGATCATGAGACAATGGATCAAATGCTTGATGAACATGATTGGGCATCAGAACATATTTCAACCGCAAAGGATGATATTGAAGAGGTTTGTAATTTTTTTACTAATAGATTAGAAAAATAATTATTTGCTTATATAAAGAAAAAAGCCACCTTTTTGGGTGGCTTTTTTGTTATCCACAATCAGTATAACATTGCTCTCTATCACATACATTACAATATGTATCACATCCATCGCAAGTATTGCAATATTCACATCCTACACAACTTTCACACCTATCACAACCATCACATGCTAACATACAACATATATTTGGACCAATAGTGAGAGCCCAGCAATCTGTTGGACTATATTTTGGCATATCAAGATATTCTTTAATAGAATTACTTGTAGTCTGCATAAATTTACAAGACATTGACTCTGGTAAGTATGGTGTGTTGTTAGCTGCTAAATTTTCAGACCAGCATCCACCATCACAGAAATCATGAGCGGAACAATTGTTACATTTTTCTGGCTTATCAATAGAATGTGGTGCAAGTGATTTTTTTATCATTGCATTTCTAATTTCCTCTACACTTGAATTTGCAGCATCGATAATTTTATATTGTGAATAATTTGTTAATCTATGGCAATTATACAATCCACCATTAACATCCAATGCCCATAGTGATTTGCCAGCACCACAAAAATTAAATTTTTCTTTTGCAGATTTTGGTTTAAGTATAGTTGAGATTTTTTTATTGTTAGAATTAACTAATTCGAATGACTTTTTTAATCCTATACTCCAGGCTTCAATATCAGCATCATTCCATTCGAGATTGAATGCAGGAAATAGTCCAATAGTATTAAAACCTTTATCTATAAGATATTGTGTAATTTCAATAAGATGATGCGCACTCATAGGTGTAACGGTAACTCTTGCAGTATCATTTGGTGAAATCTCAAGAGCTAATGGAATTGATTTATCCATTAAGCTGAAAGATTCTTTACCATTTTTAAGTGGTCTATTTTGATTTTGAATAAAATCAGGGCCATCAACTGAGCAATGGATACCAGCCTTCTCTTTGATCATAACTTCTTTTATTTCGTCATTTAGTGAAATGAGATTTGAAGTTAACGCCCATTTGAAACTGATATTTTTTAGTTTAAGTTTCTTTTTTACTTCTTCATTTAAAATTTTGATATAATTCCAACCTATTAAAGGTTCACCTCCCATATAATTAATATTAACTTGTTCTAATTGAGAACCAATAGCATCTGCAATATTAATTATCGATTTTTCAAGATTTTCAACGTTCATCATATTACAACCTTTTTCGCCATAATAGCAATATGTACAATTTAATTGACACATATTTGTAGCGTCGACTGATAAACTGAGTTTTTTAATGTCTAGACTATCTTTGATTTTTTCTGTTCTAGATAGACTATTCAATAAATCCGAAGATTGAAGTTCAATTGTTTCCATTTTTTTGATTTTATATTTTCTTTTTAGTTTATTATGAAAAAATAAATAAGTTTTAATTTGAAAAAAATAAAAAAGCCACCTTTTGGGTGGCTTTTTGTTTACCTATCTATTCTAACAGCCAGATAGACTTTTGAATCTGGTTCGGTATTGCTAGTCTTTCATTATTTACTATATAATCTAAATTTATTTTTGCTTTTTTGGCTTTATATATATTCTATTATTAAATTATTATAAATTTTAATTGGTCGGATCGTGACAGTGTTTCATTGTTAATACTTTTTTTAAGTTTCTAAATCTAATTTTCTAATTTGCTTTTTTGGCTATCTAAATATAATTATAATTACTCTCTAAGTCGGATCGTGACATTGAGTTGACATAGTTTATAAGATTTTAAGTTATTAAAAGTCAATATTAACTGGTTCTCCGAAAACATCAATTAGGACAATATTTTCATCTTTGCCATTGATTTCGCCAGCTAGTGCAACTTCCTGCTCTAGAATATCTGAAAACCTAAAATCCATTACCCATGAATACTTATTGTAGCCGAACTTATCATTAAAGATCTTTGACCTAATCAAATTTAAGTTTTCCATAGTTATAATTTTTAATTGTTGTACTACAAAGATACGGAATATTTCTGAAAGAAAAAATTATTTCGAGTTATTTAATAAAATTTCTTTTGCTACTTAATTCTAAATGCCACCCGAAGGTGGCTTTTCTGGTAGTCAGAGGTTTTTATTTCGTTTCTTTCAACATCAGAACCGGATTAATGTCGCTGATCAGTTCTTCTACATCACCATTACCAGCAGTGAAAGCTTCGTTGATAGCATCACTCTTAATATTGTAGGTCACTTTGTTGACGAAGAGTTCTTCTTTTTCTTCATCTGTCATAAAGTCAGCACTCATAATCAGAGCTTCCAGTTTGTCAGAGTATTTGTTCAGAAGAGTGTTGTTCATAACCAGCTCAGATTTTTCTTCAACAAAATCTTCACCATACTTTTCGCGCAGTTCAGTTGCCCGGTCTTCGTCAACTGCACCGGTGTACTTCTTAACAACCATAAACATCACTTTGTCACCTTTGTCGCTTTCAATCTTGATGGTTTCAGGATTGCGTTTCATTGATTTGTAAAGAGCAACATATTCATCCAAAGCAGCTGATTTGATGTCACCCTCGATGGATTTCTGTTCAGCGGTAAGAGTTTTGATTTCCTCTTTGACTTTGTTGAATTTCTCCAACTTCTCAGCAAATTCTGCACCTTTCACTTTTGCTACCGGTTTGGTATCTTTTTTCACCGTTTCTTTCTTTGCTGCTACAACTTTTTTTCCGAGTGCCATAGTTTTTTATTTTTTAATGGTTATTACTTCTTTTATTTTGATAGTACAAAGATAATACTTTTTTTCGAATCTACCAAATTTTTATTTAAGATTTTTAATCTTTTTTATATATTCTTCATGATCATTTTCTAATTTCTTTAATTCATTTAAAATTTCTGGAAATTCGGCTTCAAGATAATCATCGAAGTTATCACTATCTGGTTCAAAGAAGTTAATGGAATCATCATTTTTACCTTCCATATAAATTTTCAATGCAATTTTTTCTCTGATATCATTAAAAGCTTTTTGCGTTAAAAATTTTTCAACATTTCTTGAAATTAAATCATCTTCACAAAGAGTATAATTAAGATCAAGAATACCCTCAATGAACTTCATCTGGTCTTCCTCAGTTAGTTTTAGAACTTTAGGAGTTATGTTAAGCAATTCATTCAAATTGGTTAAATCAACACCTTCAAGAACTGAATTTGTCAAATCTTCAATTTCTTTAAGCATTCTGACCTCATTTTTGAGGAAATCGAGCTCATTATAAAAGTCTTCTGTTTTCATAGTTTTTTTATTTTTTTAGTAGATTAATTTCTTACTTTTTTTAAATTTTTTTTATATAAATAAATTATATAACCACCAAGTAGATAAAGAATAAAACAATTGATTAAGCCAGTTTTCCAGCCATAGTTTACTACTTCCATTACAGTGAGAAGAAGAAGACCAACAAAATAAATGTAAATTTGGTATTTTATTTTCATATTTTTAAGATTTTTTCCTTTTCTTTGAAGTTTGAATTACAAATTTACTATTTTTTATCCAGAATACCAAATTATTTATGAATTATTCTATTTTTATTTCAACATTTTCATTATATTTGAATAATGAATTATTCTATGAATAAACTAGGTTATGCTTGTATCAATATGACTCTTGCAGAAAAGAAAATTTCTGTTAATAGAGGTATGACTAAGAAAACTTTCGAAACTAAAGGATTACCCTATGTTTCTGAATTAATTATTCTTAATGTAAAAGATTTTATTACTATTATTAAATGGAATGAAAATAATAATATCAGAAACTATAGAATGAGTTCTGAAATGTTTCCTTGGTTTACTCATTATAAATTAGAAGACTTACCTAAATTTGATATAATTAAAAATTTAATGAAAGGTGCTGGTATATTGATTAAGAAGTATGGACATAAAATGTCGTTTCATCCTGGACCTTTCAATTGTTTGGCATCACCAACACCTCAAGTTGTTGAAAATACTATTTATGAATTAGAACAACATTCCAGATTAATAGATTTATTAGGATTAGACGAGTCACCTTTTTATAACATTAATATTCATATAGGTGGTGTTTACGGTGATAAAAATGGTACAATGAATAGATTTATAGAAAATTTTTATAAGCTCTCTAATCCTCTTAAAATGCGTTTAACATTAGAAAATGATGATTCTAAAAATGGTTATACAGTAAAGGATTTGTATTATGTTTATCAAAAAACAGGAATACCTATTGTATTTGATACTTTACATTATTATTGTAATCCAGGTGATATGACATATGAAGAAAGTTTTAATCTTGCTTATAGCACTTGGAATGGTATAATACCTGAAATTCATCATTCATCAAGTAAAAAAATATATGAGGATAATAAATCTAGATTGAAGACTCATGCAGATTTTATTTTTGATAGAATAGAAACCTGTGAAAAAGATGTTTATGTAACTATTGAAAGTAAGATGAAAGAATTAGCAGTATTTAAGTACCGAAAAGATTTTATGATGTTAAAATCCTAATCTTCTGCAATATGATTTAATTTTTCTAATTTATATTTTCTTTTGATTAATTCTAATTTTGATTTTGTATCAACGTTTTCAGCTTCAAAAATGGTATACATTGTACCTATTTGATCCCAAGTTGCAAATTCGTAGCCGTGATATATTTGTAGTTTATCATTTTTTGGATTGTAAAGAACTTTGTTCATAACAATATCTTTACCTACACTATAAACTCGATAGAAATGAAGTCCTTTTTGTAAAATATCACCTTCTTGAAGTTTCATTTGTGATAAATTTCTTTTGTTTTAAAACTCCAGTTTGGATCTGGTTTATATTCAGAATTAACTAAATAATCGTAAATAGGCATCCAATCGGTTTCTGGATCATAGCCCGATTTATCTTCGAATAGGACGTTGTAGTATGGTTTTTTGTCATAACAACCGAATGAACCTTTTGAATCTGCAATTTCTGGGTTTTCATTAATATATTTGAAATGAATACCATCTTTTTCTAAGATAGAGATATAGGTTTCAATTTCTTCAGGATAAGAAGATGTGAATAGAATCATTACAATATCTGGCCTATTTTTTGAGATATATTGAAGTGTCTCTTTAGCATAAGGATAATATATTATTTCTTTCACTTCTTTTCTATAATCAGGTTTAGAAATAACACCGTGTAGATCAAAAAACCAATATGTTTCATACCATTGCTTTTTATAAGCATGATCAAACATTTTGGCTATCCACTTTAAAAGTGATGGAACATAATCATTCATGTTGTTCAATTTCATTTAATTTTAAATTTCTCTTAACTTTTAGAGTTTTTTCATCATCTTACAACCTTCAATATGACAAAAATCATCAATTCTGCAATCATAGCAAACTGTTAGATTTGGACATAAATCCTCAACAATACTATATACACCGTTACCATAAACATTTCTATTACAGAGTTCCATTTTTTTTACTTCTGAGATTTAATTCACCAATTTTCAACATTCTTTCTAATAGTTTACCATCTTTATATTTTTCGTTTGTGCTTTTAACATTTTGATTCTTATATAATAAAGAATTTGAGTAAAAACTTGTGTCACCACAAGTAACCTTTATTTTTTTACCAAAAACCTTTGTTGGTGATTTAGGATGAAAATTATTAACTGGTTCTGAAAATTTGCAATTCCTGTACAAAGTATAATTGTATGGCTTGAATTTCATTTGCCATATAATATAAATATCATCATTTTTATCGTAGGAATTAATTTCAGATAAGACATCATTTGATAAGATGACTAGCTCAAATCCTTTGATAGATTGATTAATCATTTTAATAGAAGGCTTACCATAACCATTTCTATCTTCGTTGTAAACTTTCAAGAATCTCTTCATATTATTATTTATTTGTTTTTACAAAGATATAAAAAATTTTGAAAGTAAAAAAAATATATATAAGAAAAGATGAAATATTTGAAAATACATGAAGTACCTAAAGACCTTTGAATCATATAATACTAATTACGAATTACTTTTTGAGAAGTTTTATCAGGAAGAATTTCTTTTAGAAAAGAAAGATAATTTATACAGAACTATTCATAATAAAACTGTTTCAAAGTTAGCATTGAATTTATATTTTGTTGGAACCTTTCAAATGGGTGTTACCATTTTATATCCGATAGTAGAAGCACTTGTAAAAAATACCCATGTACCAAATGAAATTACACCAGAACATATTGTTCTAATGACAATTTTTTCAATATCTCAGATATTATATGTTGCTAATGAGGATGTTAGAAAAATACGAGCAGAATTAGAAAAGGATGATTTATTACAATTGGCTGATAAGGTTAAAAAATCTTTAATGTCAATTTTTAAAATATTTAGATTTGTATCGAGAAGTTTTGGAAAAATAGTTGATGTGTTTACTGATATGTTAGCATATGTAGCATTAGGTGCTCCGATTTATATGGCTATACTTGAAATTATTTCGAAAGAAGGATTAAATCTTGATACATTACCTCAAAAAGTATTAGTTTTAGGTGGTGGTGCTGCATTATTTGCATTTAAGAGCATGATAGAAACTATTGTGGCTTTTGTTAAAAAGAAAGTATTAAAAAACTGGTACGGAACAAGCAATGTAGAGTTCTAATTTTAGAATAAACTTATTTTATAGTAGATACTAAAAGATATTATGATTAAAGTTTTTTCCGAATTTATTCTTAATGAAACATTAAAGACTCATGATATAGATTTTACTTTATCAGATATAGATAAAGAATTATCTTTAATGAGAATATTTGATTTTAAACTTCAAAAAATAAACAATACATTTGAAATTACATTAAATAATTTTAATTTTATTTATAACGTTGAAGAATATCTCGATTATTTAGATAGTTTAGTTATTGATAGGCATGGTTGGTTTCCTACAACTATGAAAATAAAATATTTATCATTAGAATCAAAAATGTTTCCATATGATGAAGATTTTTTAATTAATAATGTTCAGTATATTAAAGATGCTGTTATTTTATATGAAGCTAAATTTGACTTAAAATCTGAAACTGTTCCTGAATTTGTTTATCATTTATCTTTTCAAGAATATCATAATAATATAATGAAAAATGGATTGATACCAAAATCTAAATCTAAATTATCTAAGCACCTGGATAGAATTTACTTATGTTACGATCCTCAAGATTGTTTAAATCTTATAAGTAGAATGAAATTGCTATATAAAATTAAGATGACACCTAGAAATAAGATGAATTTAAAATGGATAATTTATAAAATAGATACAAAAGGATTAAATTTTAATATGTATAAAGATCCAAATTATAGTAATGGCTTCTATGTTATTGATAATATACCAAATAAAAACATAACAGTATTTAGTGAAGAAAAATAAACATTAAAAAAACAATTATAATATCTTTTTCTATAATAAGAAAAAATATTAAATTGTGATTTCATCTAATAACGATTCATATCTTCTACAATTCATTCCTAAAGATTTTCAATATTTAACACAGCAATCTAAAGTTCAATTTAAGGGTATTAACCTAAAGTGCTCATACTTAATAAATATCATACATGAACTTATTATTAAGTATTACTTAAGTAATACGATTGATTCTAGATTTAATTTATCTTCTAATATTCTCAGAAAAAAATATGGTGAGTATTATAATTATTATATTGAATATTTGTGTCAAAATGATTTTATGAGTTTAGTTTCTAAGTACTATGTAGGTAAAAAAACTAATTCTTATAAAATACAAACAAAATTTGCATATGATGTCATAAGATGGAAGAACTATGATAAATTCTTACTAAAGAAATCTAAGAATAGATTTGAAACATCCATTACAGAAATGAATCAAAGTTCGATATTACCTGATATTAGAGCAAAACTTATAGAATCTTTAGATAAAGTCGATATAGATTATGATGGTGCGATGAAGTATATAGATTTATTAAAGGAACAAAATAAAATAGATGATTCAAAATATAGAATGAATATAATTTCAATCGAAAATATAAATGAGAAAAATATTTATTTTAATTTTGACGATTACGGTAGATTTCATACTAATTATACAATTCTTAAAAAGGAAATAAGAAATGAATTTTTATCAATTAAAAATGAAATAGTTTCGGAAGTAGATATTAGTAATTCTCAGCCACTATTTTTTGCTGTGATGTTAAAAAAAGCACTTCCTGAAATTAACGGTGATACAAAGAGATATTTTGAATTAGTTAAAAATGGATTATTGTATGATGATATAATACATAATTCAACAATACAATCAAGAAGTGAAGCAAAAGAGATGATATATAAAGTTCTATTTGGTGATAATAAAAAAGCAAATAGACGAGTTAACAAAGTATTTCGAAATTTATATCCTTCTGTTTATGAATATATTTTAGAATTTAAAGATCAGAGAAAAAATTATAAAGAACTTTCACATGAACTTCAGAAGATGGAAAGTGAATTTATATTCAATACTGTTGTTAAAGATATATTTAAAAATTATCCAGAGATCATTTTATTCACAGTTCATGATTCTATCATCTTTCCAAAGTCTTATGAAGAAAGAGTTAGAGCAATATTTAATAAACATTTTCAAAATTTGATTAAAATATTTTAATATATAATTAAAAATTATATTTTTAAATGTTGGATTTTAGATTATTCTTAGAGAAAGTTTATAATATTAATTTAGATACTAGACAAACCAATTATACTTTTATTACAAAAAAAGGCAGGATGAATAGATTGCAACATCTTGTTTATCAAATAGAACAGACCGGATCACCGTTTCAGGGTGAGAAAATTTCAGAAATCTTATTGGGTGCTGTTAATCTAAATGTGTTAGATTTAAGTTATCCTTTTGTTGATCTTAAAGTTATTTATCCGATTAAAGATGTAACAGAATATAATGAATTAATATCAATCAAAACTTCTAGAGATACTAATAATCTAAAAGATGCTGTTACTTATGTTAATGGCTTTAAGATTAAGCAACTAATTCAATTTGCAATTACGAAAATAAATCTTAAGATCTTCAAAAGTGAAACTTTTAAGGAAAGATTTGCAATTAAATTATCTAGTATAACATCTTACTATCAAAAATTAATTATTGGACTATTTAAAGATAACTCTGATATTTATAGCTATGCATTTATTAATCAAATAGTTATATTCAATTTTATTAAAGAGTATCTTAAAAATTTACAACAAAGAGAGCATATCATTGAAAAAAATAGAAACAGATTATATTCTATAATATCTGCTTGTACTGCAAGTTTTATAGATAGAAAATTTGGAACTAATTATGTTGATTCTATTTCAGCGCCAGAAGATATAAAAATTAGTGTTGCAAATTATATTAATAAGAATTTAAATAAATATGATTTTTCATCTGATTTTATCAATTATGGTGATGCTTTACCAGAGGAAATTAAGAATTTAAAAATATCATTTTGTATTTTATATTTTAATGAGTCCAAGAAAGAAGAAGAAAATATATTAAATCTTCAAAAAACACATGCTATTACTTTTGGTGAATTATTTGATAAGAGTATGAAAATCTGGATTAGAAAAGGCTATCATAACCCAGATAAGATTAAAAAGAATGTTTATCTTAATTATAATGATGTTGTTTCTGCTTTTTCAAATGATAATCTTCAAGGTGATGATGTGTTTAACACTCATATTCAAGTTCAGATTAATCTTCAATATAAAGAGAGAAGTGAGAAGGTTAAGAAATTATATGTTAAGGTTATTGATAATATTAAAGGTATTGAGAATGATGAGTCTCAGACAAAAATTCTTAAGCTCTTAAATAAATATTTGAATAAGATTAATTCACCGAGTAAAGAGACAAGAGATAAATATATTCAAAAATTTTCTAATATGTTTGATGAGGAAAATTAATCATTTTCTTCTGAAAACATTTTTAATCTACCTAATTTATATTTTCTGAGAGCAACTTTAATATCATATTTTTCAAAGAAGTGTTGTTCAAAATTAGTATCTGCATATGTGGATTCATTTCCAATAATATTACCTTCTTTATCAACTATTTGGTAGAATTCTTGCGTTTTAGCAAATGTTCTACTTTTGATTACTTCTTCTTTATATAGAGGACTACCGTGAGAATTTGTAAGAGTAGATGCATCTGCAAAAGAAATTTTAGCAAATGTATTCATATTGTTCGGTAAAAATTTACCATTAATAATTACGCCATATGCAAAGGTGATGTTAAAATGTTTATTTTTAAGTATTTTATCATATGCCAAGAAGAAAATATTAAAATTAGGTTGATAATTGTAGGTACAATAAACATTTTCAGTTTCTTCTATGTCGTTAAATTTTAGATATTTAATATCAAAACCTATTTTTTTGAACTTACTTAATAGTTCTCCGTAATTAATGATTGAAAAGTGTTCTTTTGTATTCTTAGAAATTAAAAAATCATAATTAAAAGAAATTTCCTTCCAATTATGGCTAATAAAGTTTATTTTTATTGTGTCGTGATACATCTACTATTATATTCTTTTCAGAATATAAAGTTAGTAAAAAAAAATGAAAATAGAAAATTATAGATTATATTTTTTTGCGTCTCTTCTTGTTTTAATCCAATCATTTAAAGCAATATTATTACTTACTTTAGTTAATGTATAAAATATTAATTGATAATCAATAGTACCAGATTCATAAATTTCTGCTTCATATTGTTCAACTAATTCTACAACATCTTCACATTCATCAAGTATCTCTAAATCTAAATTATTTTCAACATATATTTTATAGAGTTTATTAGCAAGATAATTAAATGCATCTTCTTCTTTTTCAAATAAATAGAAATCAGGAAGACTACCCTTTATTTCCGGCTCATTTTTCCAAGATCCGTATTCATCATTGTCGTATTCAGCAAAAACATGAAATTTTTTACCTGATTCTAAACCTTCGTTAAATTTTTTTAGTTTCATAATTTATAAATTATATTTATCAGCAGCAAGGATATATTCTAAATATATTGGATGTATAGCAAAATCTATTATTTCGTTTTTTGTCATCCACCAAGTTTTGTCGATACTGTAAAAATCATTACCAAATTTAATTTTGAATATGCCTTTTTGTCTATTAATGTCTATTATTTGTGCGATATAAATTTTTTCTAAATCAATACCAAAATTCTCAATTTTCCATTGTGGTAATTTTATCATTTTTGGCATTTTAACTGCAACATAATTACCTATTTGTGGCACTCTTGTTATATTTTCGTATGATTTAATATATTTCATTATAAGTTATATTTATCCATATCTTTTTTTCTTTGAACGACATCACGGTATACTTGCTTACCGTGTTCATCTGCGCCTCTTACTTTATGTTTATCAATTAATTCAAGTAGCCAAGGCTCTATACTTCTGGAACCTTTTCCTTCTACTTCTTCTGAAATTTCTTTTGGTAGCCATATGTGATATAATCTAGTATTATGTTGAAATCTAGATCTCATTGTTAATCCTTGCATAGCGGCTAAACTGTTTTCATCAGGTGTTATTTTAACCATATTTTCAATATCTATAACTTTTTTATATAGACCACCTTCAGTTTCTTCGAAAGTTTCACCTGCTAAAAAAATAAAAAAATCGTGAGTTTCGTATAGAGGATTTTCCATTAATAAATCTCTAAGAAGTTCGATATCATCCTTAGTTGAATCTTTTGTTTTTTTTGCTTCAAATGTTTTAATGTGTTTCATGATAAAAAATCAAAAATATTTTTTAATATATATAAAAAAAATTAGATGATTATTTGATTTGATAAAAAAACGAATAAAAAATTTAATATATAGTATAAATATTGAAAATAAAAAAATAATTTAATAACATGAAAAGAACCAAACTTATAGGTGACGTTTTCCATAGTGTAACACCAGAAGGTACAGCTGGTCCTTGGAGCGTAGGATATTCAGGACATACAGATAATTCAGCATTTTTTGCCTATGACGAATTTCAAATACTTGATATTAGAAATATTACTGATCAGCATGTTCCTGGTACCAGTGATGACGTTATGAATGATGTTTACATTGATTACAGTTATCTTTCAGGTACAACTGTTTCTGGTACAACAAGCATTTATTCATACGTTTAATATAAATAGCTAAATCAGCTAACTATTTGATACTTTGCTAATTTTTTAATTAAAAGACACTTTTTAAGTGTCTTTTTATTTTAAATTAGTTTATCTAACTCTTTTGCAATCGATCGATGTACCTTTTCTTTTGAACTATTAGAAAAATGAGACCAATGTCCTGAATCATCTAATTCCGGATCAAATTCAAAATGTTTCCAGCCCCTTTCAGTTAACAAATTAGATGCTAATTTATTTAATTTTTCTACCCTATCTTTAATCATATTTGGAAGTCCTCTCTTAAAACTTTCAAAATCATATTTTAGATGAGTTGGAGGATATGTTATAACAAATCTATGAGGTATAGATTTTGTAATATTGTCTAGTTCTTTCCAGATAATTTCGAGAAGTTGTGGACTATATAAAGGTCCAGCTGGAAATCTTTTTCTTAATTCTATTGGATTAATTGGATATGGATTTCTATTTTTATCTTCTAATGTTGTAATACCTATACATTCATCAAAATATGGTGACCAAATAAATGCATCAATAGATGATACATCTATCGGAGTTAATATTGGCATTGAAAATTCAAAAGGTGGATTAATATCTTGACATTCTATAGTTTCTCCCTTTATCAAACGTAATAACCCCTCTGTATGAAGTATTATTGGTACTTCTGATTCAGGATATAAATTGGTTAACCAAGGAGCACTATTAATTCCGCAATTTGCAAATGAGACTATTTTCATATAATTATATATATAAATTTAGAGGTTTTTTACATTTGAACTCTATTTTTTGAATATATAAAATAAATTAATTTATTACTAATGACTTGGACGATATTGTTGATAAAACATGATGATAATGGTTGGTATGTGAATTATATAGAAAATAAATTGATTAGACAAATAGCCAAGTATAAATTAGAAAATCTTATAAAAGTAATAGTTTTCCAGCCAAGTGTTGGATTTTCAAGTGATTATGTGAGTGTTATAGATGAATTTATTGATGTATCGGATGATTTCGTAGATGTAGTATATGATGTTATAAAAACAAAGAAAAATAAAGATATAGATTGTGTAGGATTAAAAGGTGTTGTTGATGTTGATGATAAAAAAATACTATTTAATAATACTGTAGGAACTGATGATGAGGCTTGTTTACCTATTACAAAATTAAATCCAATTAAATCAGAAATCATATTTAATAAAATAAAACACATATCTGTTTATATAGGTAGTCAAGTATTATCTAGTATCGTTAATAAAGTTGAGAGTGTTAATAAACCTGTAGTATTTCTTCAAATAACAGCTAAAAAAATACCATTTAGTATCATTGTGACTGCCTACAATACACAAGATTATATAGAAGAGTGTTTAGACTCTATTGAAAAACAAACTTATTTCATAAATAATAATAATTTTGAGGTTTTAGTTGGTGTAGATGGTTGTCAGAATACATTTAATAAGGTAAACCAAATTAAAGATAAATATAGGAATCTTAAAATTCATATGATGTCTGAGAATAAAGGCACATATATAACAACTAATACCTTGATTAACCTAGCAAAGAATGAAAACATTATAAGATTTGATTCTGATGATATTATGACACCAAATCTTGTTAGTGAAGTTGTCAAAGATAAAAAGGATTGTGATATTGCACTGTTAGGAAGTCTAGATATAATTAATGGTAAAATTGGTACTAATTTTCTGATTACAGAGGGTATCGCATATTTTAAGAAAAGTGTGATGGATAACGTACTTGGTGGTTATATGCCTTGGAGATGTGCTGCAGATACTGAATTAATAAAGAGAGCAGTTAATAAAGTTAAAATTATTCAAATAAAAAAAGCGTTATTTTATAGAAGAATTCATTCTGAAAGTCTTACACAAAGAAGAGATACTGGATATAATTCTGATATTAGAAATGAATATAAAAAACAAATAAAAAGATGTTATTCGGATAAAGATATTAAGATTGAACGGGTTGTTAGTAATTTTTTTATTTCTAGTACGACAACTACATCAACAACATTAATATTTGTTCCGAATATACCGATAAGTATAATTATAACTGCCTATAAAACAAAAGATTATATTGAAGAGTGCTTGGATTCTATTGAAAAACAAACGTATTTTATAGATAATGATAATTTTGAGATTTTAGTTGGTATTGATAATTGTGAAGAAACACTTAATAAATTAATAGAAATTCGTCATAAATATAGAAACTTAAGAATTTTTATGATGTCAGAAAATAAAGGCACATACGTTACATCGAATACTTTATTGAGTCTGGTGAAATATCAAAATATTATTAGATTTGATTCCGATGACATAATGTTACTAGAAATGATAGAAATAATATCTTATTATATACAAGAGTATGATTTGATTAAATTTGGATATAAAGACTTTCTCAGTATAAAAGAAAATATTATAGATGGTAAGTTTCATTATCCACATGGTGTAGTTCTTTATAAAAAAACCATATTTGAAAGGTTTGGTGGTTATATGAATTGGAAATGTGCAGCTGATACTGAATTTTTGGTTAGAATAGGCAACAAATGTAAAATTAAAGAAATAAATCAAAGATTATTTTTAAGAAGACAGCACAGTCAGAGTCTAACAAAACGAGCAGATACTAGGCATGGTAGTGAATTAAGAAATTTGTATAAAGGTTTGATTGGTAAACACATATCAGATTGGATTGATAAAATAGTAAACACATATGTTGAATATTAAATATTTGAGTAAAAATAAATATATAGAAAAAGTAAAAATTGTGGATGATATTTATTGGGATGCTACATATAATGGTAGGTGGATATATATGACACATGTTATTGATGAATTAAAAAGAATTAAACCAAAAACTATTCTAGAATTAGGAGCATATAAAATTAATTTAACTAATATTAGTGACAATATGGATATAAATTTCGATTATATTGATAAAAATAATATAAATAATAAAAAATATATACAGGATGCGTCTATTCTACCTTGGAATATTGAAGATAAATATTACGATGTTTTTATTGGTTTACAAGTTTTTGAACATTTAGGTAAAAATCAAAGTGATATTTTTAAAGAGATTATGAGAATTAGTAAAAATGCTATTATATCATTACCTTACTTATGGAATAAACCAGAAGATAAACAGCATCACATGATAGATGATAAAAAAATAAAAAAATGGACAAATAATATATTACCAGAAAAAATAATATATATTAAAAGTCCTGAAAATAGAAAAAGAGTTATTTATTTTTTTAAATTTTAAAATAAAATTAATGAATATTTCACACATCGTAGTTAGCAGAATGCTATTTAAGAAAGAGAATAAACAACAACTTGAAATTTATCTTAAAGTTACTAAAGATGTATTAGTGCCTTGTTTAAATTCTCAAATTAATAAAAATTTTATATGGGCAACAATTATAAATCCTGATCATATAAATTTTGTAAAAGAATATTTAGGTATTGATTTTTTATCATTCTCAAATATTAATGAATTTGTAGAATATGTTTTTAAAAATGATGTTAAAATACAAACTAGACATGATATGGATGATTATATGTCTGATACTTACATTGATAAAATACAGCAATTATATGTAGAAAATATTGATATACTTAAATCTTTTTTAATTCAAGCACAACCAGTAAGAGTAGATTATAAATCTAAAGAAGAATTTAAGATGGGTAATTATACAGATAAAAAAAATTCTATGTTTTTGTCCATATGTCAAAAAGAAGTAAAACATCATATTTTCGAAAGAAACCATGGTCGGATGTATGAAGTTGAATCTAAAGTAATAACATTACCTGAAGGTTATACTAAATGGATTATTCATGGAAATAATATTTCTGTTGTAAAAAATATGATTAAATAGAGATGGAAGTTGGTAAATATACATATGGTACTCAAAATATAAGAATTTTATGGGAAAAATTGGCAACATTAAAAATAGGTAAATTTTGTTCTATTGCAGATAATGTTACTGTTTTTTTAGGTGGTAATCATTCTATTGAATGGTTTACAACTTTTCCATTTGGAACGATAAATAAAGATGTATTTAATAAAATAATACCACAAAAAGAAAGATTAAATAATAAGAGAAATCGTGATGTTATAATTGGTAATGATGTTTGGATAGGTGGATGTGTTACTATTATGAGTGGTATTAAAATTGGTGATGGCGCAGTCATAGCTAGAAATTCACATGTTATTAGAAACGTTAAGCCATATTCAGTTGTTGGTGGTAATCCTGCTGAATTTTTATACTATCGTTTTGATTCGGAAACTATAAAAAAATTATTAGAATTAAAATGGTGGGATTTTGAAGATAATATTATAAATGAATTAACACCATATATTTGTTCTAATGATATTGATAAGTTAATTGAAGAAAGTAAAAGATTTATAAAATAGGTATGGAAAAACAATATGTGTATCCATTTTATAAAGACTCTAATGACGAGACTATTTCACCAAAAATAGTTTACAAGAGATTTGGAGTGATTGGAGAAAAGCATATAAAAAAATTTAAACGATGAAATTAGCAATAGTAACTGCAACATATAGAAAATTAGATGGATCAACATATGATCATTTAAAAAGAGCATTAGAGTCTATAAAAAATCAAATTCATTCATACTATAAATTGTTTTTGATAGGTGACAATTATACAGATAATGATGAACTAATTGAATTATCTAAAATTTTAGATACAAATAAAATATATATTGAAAATTTACCAGTAGCAGTAGAGAGAATTAAATATTCTAGGTATGATTTGTGGAGAGTTGGAGGCGTTAATGCTATGAACACTGGTATAATGAAAGCATTAAGTGAAGATTTTGATTATATTTGTCACTTAGATCATGATGATTTATTTTTAGAAAATCATCTAAAACTAATATCAGATTGTATAGAAGTAACTAAATCCAATTTTATTGCAACCAAATGCGGTTCATATCCTGATATAGAACCTGAAGGTTTATATACTAATTATCGACCTATTGCTTCTAAATTATTTAAAGTTAGTACATGTGTAAATCATAGATATTTTGGAAATATTCTTTTTAGAAATATGATAGAAGAATGTAATAAGTCGTATGCTGCTGATGCTGATTTATGGAATAGAATAAATAAATTATTGGAAATTAAAAATGAATATGGTATATTTATTAACCAAATTTCTTGTAGAAAAATAGGTGGAAAAGTTCCAATACTACAACCAAAAATAATAAAATAAAAAATGGCAGAGGGTGTATATAAAATAACAGAAGATTTTGAAAAAGAACTTTCAAGATATACAGGGGCACCATATGTTGTAACGGTAGATAATATGAGTAATGCACTTTTTTTAACTCTATATTATCAAGATATAAAAGATAAGGAGATAACAATTCCTAATAGAACATATCCGTCCGTTCCTTGTGAGATTATTCATGCTGGTGGTAAAGTTAAATGGAAAATGATTGAAGGTAATACTATTAAAGGAGCATATCAATTAGAAGGTACAAAAACTTGGGATAGTGCATTAAGGTTTACTTATAATATGTATATTCCTGATTCTTATATGTGTATAAGTTTTACAGGACCATATAAGCATCTAAAATTAAGTAAGGGAGGTGCAATTTTAACTGATGATTATCAGGCATATTTATGGTTTAAAAGAGCAAGGTTTTCAGGTAGACGTGAATGCTCTTATCATACTGATAACTTAGATATGATAGGTTGGAATTTTTATATGATGCCAGAATTGGCCGCAAGGGGTTTACTTATGATGACTCAATTTTATGATATAAAGACACATAAACCAATAATAAATGAAGATAAGGAATTACCTTATCCTGATTTATCACAATTTAAAATATATACACAATGAAAAAAGCAATAATAGGTTCCGGAGGAATGGGTAGAGAATTATTATATCAAATGTTGGATAATAATCCTGAAGAAGATATAATTTTCTTTGTAAATGATGAATATTACTATGATAATATTAAAATATTTCCTTTAAGTAAATTTGATACAAATAAATATGAAATAGTTGTTGCTGTTGGTAATTCTTATGATAGAAAAAAAATAATAGATTTATTACCTAATGATACTAAATATTTTACATTTATTCATAAATCAGTTCAAATATTTGATAATATTGAAATTGGTGAGGGAGCAGTTATATGTTCAAATTCTATATTAACTACAAATATTAAAATCGGAAAACATGCACAATTAAATAGGGCAACTAATATAAGTCATGATGTTACTATAGGTGATTATTTTACAACAGCACCTAATGTTCATATATCTGGTAATTGTCAGATAGGTAATAATGTATATTTTGGTGTAAACTCTTGCACAAAAGAAAAAATTTCAATTTGTGATGACGTTACAATTGGTTTAAATTCTGGAGTGGTTAAAAATATTAAAAATTCGGGTGTGTATGTCGGTACACCAGCAAAAAAAATAAAATAATGAAATTATTATTAAAAGTATATTTAGAGGATATAAATCCTTATGATACACTTCAATTATTAGATGTTTTTAAAAAAACTATTGTTAATAGTGGTGAAACTAAAGTTTATTTAACATCAAATGATTTTAGTTTTGATTATGTAGGTTATGATTTTACTGCATTAAATAAAGTTAGCGTTCCTCAAATGATAAATTATAAGTTAAATGAATTAGAGTGGGATTTAGTTTTACCTATTACTAGGCCATGTATTATAAGTTATGGTTTTGATGTTATGATTGGTAAGAAATATAAAGATGTATTTAAAGATTTAGATGGTGTGTTATGTTTGAATGATGTAACTAAATCTGAAAAAATAATTAAATATCCTGTAGTTGGTAGAAAGTATTATGAATCATTCGGTTACTTATATAATCCAGCATATAATAAAAAGAATTTTGAGGAAGAATTTACAGAAGTTGCAAAATATTCTAATAAAGTATATTTTTTTGATAAAAACATTATCAAATCAATCTCATTACCTTCAGATGATGATAAAATCTATGAAATGAGAAAGAAATTAAATTTTAATTTAGTATGAAATTGAGTATAATAATACCCTATCACGATGAAGGTTTAGAGTTTATAACCACAACTATTAATTCTATAAAAGAAACAATAGATGTCGAACCTTATGAAATTATTGTAGTAGATGATTTTTCTGATGAACCTTTACAAGAAATAGAAGATGTCATAATTATAAGACACACACAAAATAGTGGTGTTGGTGCAGCTTTTGATACCGGTGTTCAGATAGCAAAATCAGACAATCTTTTTTTGATGGGCTCAGATATTAGATTTGTTAAAAATCAGTGGACCAGTCAAATAGTTCAAGAGATTGAAAATTATCCAACCGCTTTTACTTGTACTTCTTGTGTTGCATTAACTGCAAGAAATCTAAATATTGAAGAAAGAAGAAAGATAAATGTTGTTAATGGTGCTACCATATTAATGTTTCATGATCAAAAATCAAATCCAAAAAAAGATGAAAATTTTAGGGGTATTATAGAAGCACAATGGTTAAAGCATTTATGGAATAGAAATATAGATAGTTTTGAAATTCCTTGCATTCTTGGTGCAGCCTACGGAGTTAAAAAAAGTTGGTATCAATATGTTGATGGGTGGTCACTTCACAGAAAATGGGGCACATTAGAACCTTATATTTCTCTTAAAAGTTGGCTATTTGGTGGTAGTTGCCGCACAGCACCAAGAATAGAAACCGGACACATATTCAAAGAAGTTGGTACACATGGTACATCTCAGGAAATACTTCTCTATAATAAAATGATGATAGCTACATTATTATTTGATGATTATGAAAGATTAATTCATTTTTTAGGTACTAATCCAACTGTTGAAAAAGCCAAAGAATTGTATAAAGCAAATCTGGAAATAATTATAAATAAAAAAGAAGAATATAAAAAGAAAATAGTTTATAATTATTTGGATTTTTTTCAAAGATTTAATATAGATTATAGACCGGATTATAAAATATGAAAATTCTCGTTTTTGACTTTTATAATTATCCAAGAGATCTTGCACAGACTGATATGTATCATGTCTTAAGAGAGCATTACGGTGATGATATAAAATTTTCTAACAAGTATAATTTTAGTGACCATGTAAAAAAAGGAAATTATGATTTTCTATATTTGGGTATTTATCATCCTTGGTGTGGAATATCAAGAAGTGTATTAGAAGAATTACTTAAAATTAATCAAAAACCAACCATAATAGATCAAGCTGATAATGAGGGATTTATGGCTAGACTTTCTTTCAGAAATATTTATTCAGAGAATAGTATTTTATTAAGTAGATACCTACCAAATGAGAGATTAAGCAAAACTTGGAAGGGAAAGTTGTTATTATTACCTTGGTATATTAATTCTAATAGATTTATACCTCAAGAAAAAAATATAGATGTTTCGTTTGTTTGTACAATGGGTATTAAAAGATTAGGTACTGATAGAAAGAAAATGAGTCAGCAAATTAAAAAATATTGTGAAGAACACAATTTAACTTATAAAGTTGAAGAAAATTTTAAGGAATATACTGATATAGTTACTAGATCCAAAGTAATGATTATTGATGGTAGTCGATTTTGTTTAACTCAAAAATATATAGAAGCTGCACTTAGTAATTGTATAATAGTTGGTGAAAAACCAACAAGTCCGCCAAATAATTTTATAACTCAAGATTTAGAATCTATTAATCTAGAAACCATTAATAGTTTTACTTCTAATATAGAATTTAATAGAAAATATGCACTAGAAGAATTTTCTAATAAAGAAAAATTGTTAGATAATTTTAAAAGCATTTTTACCAATTTTTAATATTAATATATAGATAAAAAAATCAAAAACTATGTGGAACAAAATTAAAGAATGGCTAAAATCCCTTTGGAAGAAATTTTTAGCTTGGTTAAAAGGACTCATGAAGAAACTTTTAATTTGGTTGAAAGAATTATTAAAAAAGCCTTTTTTTCAAAAGATTAAAGCCTGGTTTATAAAAAATTGGTTCATGATAGTAAACTATTTAGTAATCTTTATTGCATACAATATTGTTTATGGTCATGAAGAAGTATTATTTGCTGAAGTTTTATTAGGGCTTTGGTTATTCTTCTCTGTAGCATTCACAATCTACAAATGGTTTATGAGAAAAAAATAAACTAAAAAAGCCACTTTTGAAGTGGCTTTTTTAGTTTTGAATTTTTAATTCAAATTTTAATTGTCCACAATCATAAACTCTATTTATATTTTTTAGTGCCATAGTTTTTCTTTCTGTTAAATTAGATTTTAATTTCCTTTTTGTAAATTTTTGTTTATTTTCCCGTTTATTATTTATGATATATTTATAATTTATTTTAGATTCATTAATTAGATTAAAGCCTAATTTATAATATAAATTACCACTACTCCATGCTTTATCAGCATAAGATATTATTCTATCACATTTATTTATTTTAATAAAAAAATTTAATAATTTTGATGCAGAACCTATTACATTAGTATTAATTTTGTTACAAAAACGACTTAAATTCCATTCATTTTCTTTTAGTTTTTTTCTTCCTTCGAATTTATCGAACGTCATTATTGAAATTAACTCATTATTATAGAATAATCCAATTTTTTTTACTGAATGTATAAAGCCTTGAATATGATTTTTATTTAAAAAATCTCTTATTAAACTTATATCATTTATTTCTTTTATTTGACATTTTCTTGCAAATATCTTATTTTCAGTAAAATTTAACCAATTCTTAATTTGACTTTTTATTATATCTTTTTTGAAGTCCCAATCATCTTCCCAGATGTAAATTATTCTTATATTTTTCTCTTTAAAGAAATTTAATTTTTTAAGATGCTTATCCTTTTCAATAAATTTATCACTATGCCAATATAAGCCATTAAATTCAAAACCTATTTTTAATTCAGGTAAATATATATCTATTTCATATGTATCCCTATAATTTTCTATTATTTCTTTATCATAGATACTTTTAATAAAATCATATAGTTCTTTTTCTTTTATAGAAACTTGTTCGTCTATAGGATAACAAATAGTACATATTGGACAATTTCTATTTTTTCTAGCAAAATAATTATCTGTATCAATTTCAAATGAATGATTTTTACCACAATCACATTTAAATTCTGATATTCTACCACCTACATATTTTATATAATTTTGATCTTTTGCAATAATATAATTATTTTTTCTAAAATCATCTAGAAACATAATATTATCTACATCATATAGTTTTTTGAAAGTTTCTTTTATTTTATTTTTTACATTTTCGTTTTGTGTCGGTCTCTCAAATCCATATTTAATTATGTTCGTTTTTTTTATTTTATTTTGTACACTTTTTAATGAACTAATATTTAATGTATTGTATTTTTTTATTAATGTATCTTTTACTTTATTTGAAAGATATTCGGAATTATAAGTATATCCGCTATATTTTGTATCGAAAGTTAATTTCTTTTTTTCTTTTATATTTTCATTTTGTGAAACATTATGAACATTGTATTTTTGTAATGTTGTTTTTTTTCGTTTTTCATTTATATTATTTTTCTCTATAGTATCTTTATTATTCCAACTGTTTTTTATTTTAGATGATATCTCAGATTTATTTAAATCATATTTAATTTTTTTAATTTCTTTTACTTCATGTATTTGAGAAACATGCTCAACACCATACTTTTCAATATTTGTATTTTTAATTTTTTCTTTAACAGAATCTAATTCGAAAGTGTGCTCTACTCCATATTTTAATAAATTATTTTCTTTTAACTTTAATTGCCCACATTTATACGAACAAGAAAACTTATTATTATTTTTAATATTTTCATTATAATGTTTAAATGTTACTTTTTTTTCTATATTACAATAATCACATTTTACTAATATTTCTATATGTGATTTTAATGGTATATCAGAAATTTTAACATTGATAATTTCTTTTTCAGTATCGTAACCTAAATCCTTATAATATCTCTTATTATACGGATTTATTTTTATGTCAATATTATCGTAAACTATCATAAATTAAAATTATTTTTGGCTAAGAATATAATATATTTGATTAAGTATATATAAATTTTTAATAATCTATTTAATATTTAAAATAAAAAAAACCACTTTTTGAAGTGGTTTTTTTTATTTCTAAATTTAATACAGATTAATTATCATCATCTGAGATTTCGAAAAAATCCATAGCATCATCATCTTCTCCGAATGTTGCTTCATCATCTTGTGGTTCAACAGTTGATACATTGTCTGAAGAACTTTTTGAAGCTGCTTTCTGAGCTACATGAATATCATTTCCAGCAAGAATATCAAGGATTTGAGAAACTTTATATTTCTCTTCTGCTGTCCATTCTTTTGCCATATGATCTTCTAAATTTACAGTACGATCCAATAAGAAGTTAGTAATTTTTTCTTTTACTTTTGGATTGGTAATTTTATTTTTACCTTTTTCATCAACTTCAACTGGAGCCTTTTTACCCTGAATTTTAATTGGTGAAACTTCTAAGAAAGTACTAGAATCATAATTTGGATAATCACCAACTTGCTTGATTACTAACTTGAAATCTTTTCCATTAGCTAAATCAAAAACATTACAAGGTTCACCAGCTAAACCATCTTTTTGATCTTTAATTTTTTCTTTGATTTTATAACCATAAGGATAAATTAAAATTTTACCTTCTAATTCTTTGTTTTGCTCATCTTCAATAACAAGAATATAAGAGTAATACTTAGTATTACGACTAATTAATTCTGCTTTTTCAACATCAGTTGCATTTTTGGAGTTTTTTAATTTCCAATACATTGTACAGAAATCACACTTGTCTGTGAAATTTTTCATGCAATCATAATAACCCTGTAATTCAGGATGATTTTTAAAATCAACATAGTGTTGATGTTTTTCAATTGCTGATTGAAGTACTTTACCTTCTTTTGATAAATTAGGAAGAAATCTAATAGTTGCTACATAACCTTTCTTTTTGTCAGTGATTTTAGGTCTGTAGATTCCATCTAAACTGGAAGTCTTTTTCTCTAAGAAATCTAGAGTTTCGCTTTGAGCGTCAATTGCGTCGAATAGATCGACATTTTCAAATTCTTTCATTGCCTTTAATTTTTTTTTATAAGCCTTTGTAGCCTTAAATGAATCAAAATATAGTTAACCTTGAAGCATTTACAAGTGTTATATATTAAAATAGAAAATAAGTTTATTTTTTTATCATATATTTAATCCAGGAATACATTTTTCTATTATTAATATATTCTAAGTTCTTTTCATTATCGTATGCTTCTCTTTCAAATGATAAATTGATATAAGCGTAGCCCTTATTTACAATTAATCTTATAAACCATTCTAATATATACCAAATATAAAAAAATATTACTAACATTTCTAATTGTTGTTTCCAATGTATTTTTTCATGATTAATAGTAATTGGACGTTCTTTACCTTTTCTGATATAAATACCGAATGGACAAAGTGTTATTGCTACCACACTTTTATCAAGAAAAAAATTCAAAAATTTTCCAATAGATTTAATTTTCATATTTTTAATTTATTTATTTTTTAATTTTTACTATTTTCTATAGTATCTTTTAATTTTGATCTTTCATAAAAATCTTCGTAACTATAACCTAATTCATTAAGTTTAGTACTTAACATAGATTGAAGATTGTTCAGATTAAAATTCCAGAAATTAATATAAAAATTATTGAATTCATCATAACCAAATATATCTATATTTTCAATATTTGATAAAGTTTGATTTAAAAAGTCAACACAAAATTGATCATAAGTATATTGAAAATTAATATTAGATTTTGTTAGATCTGAATTAATATACTCAATTGTTTTCTTATAAGATTCATATTCTTCTACAAAAGAATCAATCAGCGCTTTTTCTAAAAATATTTTTTGTTCTTCAAATTGCATATATTATATATATAAAATCAATAGCACATAAAAATTTTTATATATAGAAAAAATTGAATAAGATTAAATGCAGGTAACTCAAGGTGTACTAAGATATTGCCAGATTTATGGAATAACCTTTGGTGATAAATATTCAGATATAAAATCTATTGTAACAACAGATAATTATAGTTCTAAATTTCTATCAAATAATTCTGGTCAGATTTCTCAGACATCTACAGTTATCTCTAACAGTAATATTTACTACAATGATGTAGAAAATTGTACATTAATCAATTGTAATATAGAAAATGGAACATTTACAGATTCTATTTTAATTGGTTCTGGTAATACAAATTATATTAATGAAGGTTTTTTTAGTGGATGTACAATAAGCGGTTATACTATTAATGGTGGAAGATTCTTTGATTGTATCATTGATATTAGTAATATTTGGAATTATGGTGATTGGAATAATTCTAACGGTATGGATGATTTCACATCATCTTGGTATGATGGTGTTTGGAATAGTGGACCTTTTACCGGTGAATGGTTTGGCGGTACTTTTAATGGCGGAATGTTTCAATCACCTGGTGTTTGGTATGACGGAATTGCAAATGGTGGAACATTCTCAGGAATAACTTGGTATAACGGTTTAGCAAGAAATGCAAATTTTGTTAGTGGATGTACATTTGAGGACGGTATTTTTAATGATGGTAACTTTATTGATAGTACTTTTAAAAATGGTAATTTTAATGGTGGTAGAATGATGAATTCTATCATAAGTGGTGGTACTATCTATAATGGTGTAATTTCTGATTCAGTAGTAGATGGAAGTACTGAAGTTAGAGGTGGTAAATTTACTAATGTAACTATAAATGCTGGTGATATTTTTAGCATAGATGCATCTTATATTTCAGTTAATGGTGGCAATTTTTATAGTGGAAATTATTCTAATTCGTTATTCAATGGTGGACAGATATATAATGGAATGTATTTTAATATAACTGGTGCAACCACAAGTTTATATATTCATAATGGTACTTTTAATAAGAGTATATTTGATACTATCTATGTTGAAAATGGTAGTTTTACAAGTTGTATTTCAAGTGGATTAACTTGGTTATATGGTATTTATACCGACGGTCAAATGTATAATTCTGTCTGGTATAATGGATATTGGAATGATGGTTTATTCTATGCTGGTGATTGCTATTCGTTACAAAGTTCAAATACAGTAACGGTTTCTACTGGTGCATCAACTACAACGACAACCGCAGCTGTGCTTACAACGACAACAACTGGCGAACCAACAACTACAACAACGACAACAGGTGAACCAACAACTACAACTACAACTACAACCGCTGAATCCACAACGACAACTACGAGTGAACCTACAACCACTACGACTACCACGTATGTAGGACCAGAAACAACAACAACAACAACTGCTGCACTAACCACAACCACGACAACTATATGCTTGACAGTTAGTTTAAGATATAGTTCTTCATCAGCATAC
>Ga0172375_10000560_pt1 | contig 59449 bp, 50 predicted proteins | sample LakKiv1m_FD_114537 | JGI IMG/M metagenome (GOLD analysis project Ga0172375, IMG submission 114537) | Freshwater microbial communities from Kabuno Bay, South-Kivu, Congo - kab_092012_11.1m | ecosystem: Environmental > Aquatic > Freshwater > Lake | place: Democratic Republic of the Congo...
AACGACGAACCAGCTCGATGGCTTCCCGCTTGAATTCGGGGCTGTATTTCTTGCGCTTCATGAACACTCCTTCAGCTCGGCATGAGCTTACTCGAAAGTGTCCGTGCTAACGGGGTAGAACCCTTTCCACCTCGAAGAAGCCTGGCGTCCGCTCGGCCATCTCCAAAATCTCATTGAGCCGCAATGAAAAATCCCGCATGTAGTCTCTTCCGACAAGCCATTCATGCGGATGGTGGCCTATCAAGATGAACTAGCAAGTCGTGAGACTATCGCTTCGTATCAAGTGCGGGCCCGGTGACCGGGAGGAGCGGCACTGAGAGGCGCTTGTTAACGAACTCAGGGCGCCCATTAGATATGAAGCCGTACGCGTGGCCGTTGTAAAAGATCCGGTTCGGAAGCCCACGCTGCGCGCCCCAGATCAAATGAGGAGAGGCGTAAAGCGTCGCTATAATTTGCGTGCCAATCGTCGTATGGTCCATGGATCGCCAACCTACTGGACTAACAAACCCATTACTGTCCCTAGCGATTTCGAGAGCCCCCCTGGTCAACAAGGCCGGTTTGTCGAACATCCGAACCGAAGCACTGTTTCCCTGCTGGGTCTTCCACTTCACAGGAAAACCGACCAATGCGCTGATAGGGTCGGTCGACGTAACAGCTTCAACTTCACCGATATTCACCGCGACAAGAAATTGCTCCGGCAGGTACGGATAGCGGCTCGCCAACCCCTGCCCACCGAGGACCATGCGGTAAATCCGGTTTGATGATTCACACCCGTATGAGCAAGCAAGCTTAGCGCTCAGCGCTCCAGCAACCGACTGCAGGCGGCGATCCATCATTGTCATCAGCGCGACCCGGACCTCTTCAGATGTACGTAACGGTTTGCCATCGAATTCATCAGGCATAAATGCCTGGCTGATATATTTCAGGCTTCCGTCTCCGCTCAGCATTCCGAGCACTAGAACCGAGGCGCCCAACGCATCACCTGCTGCCGAGCCAAACTGCCCCACAGCCAAATCTGCCGACATGGATGTGAATGTTGAATGATCAACGGCATCCCATTGCCGCACATACTCTGTTTCTAAGACGCGGCTCTCTAAGCGGGCCCGGGCATCCGCGTCTGCCAGATACCGTGCTAGGTAGCCAATGCGAATTTGCTCGTCTTTGTTATCAAACGAAGTCGCCGGCAACCTCACCGAAACGTCTTTCATCCAAGGATCGGAGACACAGCCTGAAAGCAGCATGGCCGCTGTGAGCGCACGCATGATGGTGAAACATTTCATCGAATCGCATCCTTGACATATTTTTCAGTATGTAGGCCTTAGGCCACGTCGACTGGCAGTTTCGCCCTTATATACAAATGCTGACATGCGGCACAATGACATCACTCAAGTCCCGTTTCCTCATCCGAGCGCTGGACCCTTCGAGTACGGATGAGTGCGTCAACCAATGGGTATACGTTTGGGTATACATGAACGACATAAACAGCCTTTATCGCCGTATCTACGCTGGCTTAAGCCATACTGTTCGACTCCTGGTGCCGGCACCACGATTTAAAGGCTCGCAGAAATGCGGGCCTTTTTCGTTTTGGGCTGAGCCAGCAATGCTCGCTGCCAACACAGCCGAGCTCGCGAGCTCGATAGCGATCAAGGCGCAGTCCTTCGCACAAGGCGGGCCGCCAGCGCGCCGCTGGATGCCAGAGTCGCCAGCACGACCACGCCATTCCAGCCCCATTGCCCAAGCGCCAGAGCGTGGCCACGCTGAAGCCGGCACCCGATGCCAGGAGCAGGACAAGCCCAGGCGAGAGCAGATCCGTGCTGTTGTTGAGCGTCAGGGATGAGGAAGTGGAAGTCATGAGGGCAATCCCAGTCCGAACAGAGTCGCGACATTCTCCGTGCGCATAAACGGCGGCTGTAGTACCGCCAGACACAGATCCGTTATGCGTGTACTCGACAGCGAGCATCGATCGCATCGATCTGCTACGCACATTCATCAGAATCGTCGACGCCGGAAGCCTCTCGGCGGCGGCGACGCAACTGGGCACGACCCAGCCCACGGTCAGCCGCCGGCTGCAGGCGCTGGAGCGGTCACTCGGCCTGCAGCTGCTCAATCGCTCGACCCACCGAATGCAGCTCACCGGTGATGGTGAGCGCTGCTACGGTTTCGCCCGGCAGGTCCTCGAAAGCTGGGGCGAGATGGAAGCCGAGCTGCTCGGCGCGCGTGACGACCCGCGCGGCACATTTCGGGTGCAGGTCCCGCACGCCTTCGGCCAGAACCAGCTGGTTGCCCCGCTCGGCAAATATCTGTCGCGCTACCCGAACGTGAGCGTCGAATGGGTACTGCATGATCGCTCGCCCAACTTCACGGCCGAGGGAATCGATTGCGCCATACAGGTGGGCGCCATCGAGGACCCGTCCGTGGTCGCTATCCGCCTCGGCGAAGTCCCGCGCATAGTGGTGACCCATCCGGCACTGGTTGGCGAGGGCCCGCTGCCGACCACCACCGAGCAACTCCAGCGCCTGCCCTGGCTGGCCCTGCGGACCTACTACACCGACGAGGTCGTGCTGACCTGCCAGGCGGACGGGCGCTCGCATCGCTTCGCGATCCAGCCACGCATGAGTACCGACAGCCTCTACGCCCTGCGAAGTGCGGCGCTGGCAGGGCTTGGCGCGTGCGTCAGCTCCGCCTGGGTGGTTGCACAGGACATCGAAGAAGGCCGGCTGGTCCAGCTCGTGCCGCAGTGGCGAGCCGCTCCCCTGCCCGTCTACCTCATCTACCCACATGCGCGCAGCTATCCCGCCAAGCTGCGCCTGTTCGGCGAGATCATCCGCACGGACATGCCCAACCTCGTCGGCATGACCCATACAGGCACCAACGCGCCGCAACCTGCCGCCATCGCCGGACGGCCTGTTCCCTGAGAGTCTGTCACCTGCATTGCCAGGGTGGCCTGAGCGTGTAGAATCCCGCGCCCCAAAATCAGGAGACAGAACGTTGGTGATTCATTACTCCGCCTCCAATGGCAATGTCGCATGTGGGCGCACGGGATCGAGCCTGAACAGTTCGGCGGACGCCACTCAGGTTTCCTGCAAGCTGTGCCTGCGCAGCGTGGAAAAGGCGGTAAGCGAGCCTGCACGCAAGACACCGAGCCTCGCCGAACTGCGGGCTGCCGCAAAGGCGGCGAAAACTGTGGCGGTTGCGCCCGCGGCGGTCGCGACGACTGCAACCACTGCTCCCGCTGCGGCGGTGAAGCCGGCGAGCACGCGAACACCCGCAGCGGAGATCAAGGCCGCTCCGACTGCGCCCGACGCGGCAGCGAAGCCGGTTGCCGTTCCGTCCGTGCGTGCCGAATGGCACAAGCGCCTCGAGCAGCTGCCGGGACGCAATCGCCTGCCACGTGGCGTCGCGCGACAGGCCTTCATCTAGAACGCCAAGCGTCGCAGCACTCAGCCCTGCACGATGCGCAGGTCCGGCCAGGTTTCGGACCAGCGCTTCGCGGCCAGACGATCGAGATAGACCTGCCGTTTACGGCCACGAAAGGCCGCGGTGGGACGGACGATCAGCGCGAAAAGGTCGTCCAGACCCAGGGGGGCGGCGACCTCAATCTCGCCTTCCTCGCTCAGCCTGACCCCGATGGCCGTAGCCTTTTCCGGCCAATGGCACATCGCGTCCGCTGAGGTCCTATAGGGCCGATCGCCGTTGTGCAGATGCATGCGCGCCTGGTTCTTCACCGACCACTCGAGCGAGGCGTCGGCACGGCGCAATCTCGCTTCGATCTTGGCGTCCACCGCTGCGTCGCAGCGAGCCCGGTCGAACCAGATGACGTCGATGTCCGCCGGCAAGACGCTGCGGCCACGCCGATGCAGGTGATCCCATACCGCGCTGCGCACGAATCCGGCGGCCACCCAGCAATCCGGCAAGGCGAGCGCCCTGACGTGGGCAAGGCAGCGCATGCGCAGCGGATCGGCGGCGATGATGGCGCGCAACTGGGCGTGTGTCGGCATGAGCTCGGTCCTGGCGGCTGGAAGCGGCCAGGCTAGCAGTTGGCGCACAACGGCGCTGCCGGTGCCCCGTCTTACCGAACCCCTGTTTTGCGCAGCACTCTAAACCGCAACCCACAGCAGAGGATTCGCGCATGGACAACTACCACATCAGCGCCACCGATTCGGGCTGGGAACTGCGCAAGCAAGGGGCGACCCGTGCCTCGAAGACCGCGGCCACCAAGGACGAGATGCTACAGATCACCGCGGCCTTTCTCGAAGGCCGGACGGCTTCGGTAAAGATCCACAAGAAGGACGGCACCCTGCAGGAAGAGCGCACCTACCCGCGCAGTGCCGACCCTCGTGAGAGTAAGGGCTGACTCCGCCCAACCCATCCTCTACAGCTTGGCAATCGACACTTCGGTGGATTTGACGAAGGCGATCACCTCGCTGCCGACCTGCAGCTCCAGCTCGCGCACCGAGCGGGTGGTGATCACCGAGGTGACGATGCCGGCGGCGGTCTGCACGTCGATTTCCGAGAGCACATCGCCCTGGACGATCTCCTTGATGGTGCCCTTGAACTGGTTGCGCACGTTGATGGCTTTGATGGTCATGTCGTTGCTCCGTCTGTATGAAATTGCAATTCGGTCATAGCGCCCAGCGCAGCTGGGTTGGCAGGGGGATAGCGCCTGTGCCTGAGGCGGCGACGCCGGTAAGGCCAGGACACGGTCGAGCACCTGCGCCTCCAGCGCCGCCAGACGCGCATCACCACAGTGACGCGGGCGTGGCAGGTCGATGGGCAGGTCCAGGCCGATGCGGCCGTCTTCGATCAGGATCACCCGGTCGGCCACCGCCACCGCTTCGCTGACATCGTGAGTGACCAGCAGCACGGTGAAGCCATGCCGCTGCCACAGCCGTTCGATCAGCTGCTGCATCTCGATGCGGGTCAGCGCATCCAGCGCACCGAGTGGCTCGTCGAGCAACAGCAGGTGCGGACGATGGATCAGCGCCCGGGCCAGCGCGACGCGCTGCTTCTGCCCGCCGGACAGCGCCGCCGGCCAGTCATGGGCCCGCTCGCCCAGGCCCACCGCGGCCAGCGCTTCCTCGGCCTGCTGGCGCCAGTTGCCGGAAAGCCCCAGACCGACGTTGTCGATCACGCGCTTCCAGGGCAGCAGGCGGGCGTCCTGGAACATCAGGCGGATGTCCTCGCGCACCGGGTTGAGCGAGCCGCTGCCGGCCAGCAGCTGGCCGCCGCTGGGTTGATCCAGCCCGGCCAGCAGGCGCAGCAGCGTGCTCTTGCCGCAGCCGCTGCGGCCGACCACGGCGACGAACTGGCCAGCCGGGATATGCAGGTCGATGCCCTTGAGCACCCGACGCTCACCGAAGGATCTCTCGATCCTCTCGATTGCCAACGGGATGCCCTGGCGGATGCTGTGCAGTGCAGTCATTGGCCACCTGCCTTGGCCTGGTAGGCCGGGTGCCAGCGCAACCACACACGCTCCAGGCCCCTGGCCGCGACGTCGGCCAGCTTGCCGAGCACGGCGTAGAGCAGGATCGCCAGCACCACCACGTCGGTCTGCAGAAACTCGCGGGCGTTCATCGCCAGGTAACCGATGCCGGCACTGGCCGAGATCGTCTCGGCGACGATCAGGGTCAGCCACATGAAACCGAGGGCGAAGCGCACGCCAACCAGAATCGACGGCAGCGCGCCGGGCAGGATCACCTGGCGAAACAGGGCGAATCCGCTGAGTCCGTAGCTGCGCGCCATTTCCACCAGCGCCGGGTCGACGTTGCGGATGCCGTGGTAGGTGTTCAGATAGATGGGGAACAGGGTGCCGAGCGCAACGAGAAAGACCTTTGCGCTCTCGTCGATGCCGAACCAGAGAATCACCAGCGGGATCAGCGCCAGGTGAGGCACGTTGCGGATCATCTGCACCGAGCTGTCGAGCAGACGCTCGCCCCAGGTCGACAAACCGGTGATGAAACCGAGCAGCAGGCCGATGCCGCCGCCGATGGCGAAGCCGACGCCGGCGCGCCAGCCGCTGATGGCCAGATGGGTCCAGAGCTCGCCGCTGCCGAGCAGCTCCCAGCCGGCCGCAAGCACAGCGCTGGGCGCCGGCAGGATGCGGGTGGACAGCAGCCCGAGGACCACCGCGCCCTGCCAGACCGCCAGCAGCGCGACCGGCAAGGCCCACGGCGCCAAGCGTTGCCCAAGAGAATTGAAGATCATGTTTTTGCTCCGCTATTTCGAATTCCGCTGACGTAACGTTTGCAGTCGGTCTCACCGGACCGATGGCAATGGGCGGGGCATCCACCCCGCGGGCTTTCGCCCACCCTGCGTAATCAGCTCGCCGCAGCCGCCTTCGGCAGGATGTCACTGGAGATCATCTCGCCGAACGGGCTGACATAGCCGCGGCTCTCCGGACGCTCGGGCTGGGCGATATCCAGGTGCGGGAACAGCAGCTCGGCGACCCGATAGCTCTCTTCCAGGTGCGGGTAGCCGGAAAAGATGAAGGTGTCGATGCCGAGATCGGCGTACTCCCTGACCCGTGCCGCCACGGTCGGGCCGTCGCCCACCAGCGCGGTGCCAGCGCCGCCGCGAACCAGGCCGACGCCGGCCCAGTGGTTCGGCGCCACCACCAGGCGGTCGCGCCGCCCGCCATGCAGCGCAGCCATGCGCTGCTGGCCCACCGAATCGAAGCGCGCCAGGGAGGCCTGGGCGCGAGCGATGGTGTCGTCGTCCAGGTGACTGATCAGCCGGTCGGCGGCGGCCCAGGCTTCCGCATCCGTTTCCCGCACGATCACATGCAGACGGATGCCGAAGCGCACCGTTCGGCCATGCCGGGCCGCCTTCTCGCGCACTTGGGCGATCTTCTCGGCCACGGCTTCCAGCGGCTCGCCCCAGGTCAGGTACAGGTCTACCTCCTCCCCGGCCAGCTCGTGCGCGGCGTCGGATGACCCCCCGAAATACAACGGCGGGCGCGGCTGCTGGATTGGCGGGTAGAGCAGCTTGGCGCCTTTGACCTGCAGGTGCTTGCCGTTGTAATCGACGGTTTCGCCTTCCAGCACGCGACGCCAGATGCGGGTGAACTCGACCGAAGCCTCGTAGCGTTCGGCGTGGGACAGGTGCAGGCCGTCGGCGGCCAGCTCGTCTGGGTCGCCGCCGGTGACCAGGTTGAACAGCGCGCGACCGCCCGAGAGCCGATCCAGCGTTGCCGCCTGGCGCGCCGCCACGGTGGGCGAAATGATCCCCGGGCGCAACGCGACGAGGAATTTCAGGCGCTGGGTGAGCGGGATCAGCGAGGCGGCCACCAGCCAGGAATCCTCGCAGGAGCGGCCGGTGGGAATCAGCACGCCGCCAAAACCGAGGCGGTCGGCGGCCTGGGCGATCTGGCCGAGGTAGCCGTGGTCGACGGCGCGGGCGCCTTCGCTGGTGCCGAGGTACTTGCCGTCGCCATGGGTGGGCAGGAACCAGAAGATGTTGATGCTCATGGGTAGAACTCCGTTTTGTTCGTCGGGCGAACCGAGGGCAAGGAGGGTTATTCCGGGTACTGGGCGATGCTCTTCGGCGCCGCCCAGACCGCGTCCTGGATGACCAGCTTTCGTGGAATCAACCTGAGTTCGGCGAAGGTGTCGGCGATGCGCTGCTGGGCACGAACCACCCCTGGGGTGATCGGCCGAGCGCCGTATCCCTGGCGGATCACCGCCTTGCGGGTGATTTCGCGGGACAGGCCGAGCAGCGGCGCCACCTGCTCGGTGGCCTGGTCCGGATTGGCCTCGACCCAGCGGCCGATATCACGGATTTCACCGATCAGGGTGCTGATGACCGCGGGATTGCGCTCGGCGAACGGGCGCGCCGCGAGGTAGAACTGATGGTTGCTGACCAGCCCCTGGCCGTCGCGCAGGGTGCGCGCCTGCAGCTGCGCCTCGGCGGCGGCCTGGAACGGGTCCCAGATCACCCAGGCATGGACGCTGCCGCGCTCGAAGGCGGCGCGGGCATCGGCTGGCGGCAGGTACACCGGCTGGATGTCGCGGTACTGCAGCCCCGCCGATTCCAGCGCGCGGACCAGCAGGTAGTGCACATTGGAGCCTTTGTTCAGCGCGATCTTCTTGCCCTTGAGCTCGGCCACCGAGCGGATCGGCGAGTCCTTCGGCACGAGGATCGCCTCGCCACTGGGCGCCGGCGGCTCATGGGCGACGTAGAGCAGATCGGCACCGGCGGCCTGGGCGAACACCGGAGGGGTTTCACCGGTCACTCCGAAGTCGATGGAGCCGACGTTGAGCCCTTCCAGCAGCTGCGGGCCACCAGGGAACTCCGTCCACTGAACGTCGAAGCCCTGCCCGGCGAGCCGCTGCTCCAGCGTGCCACGGGCCTTGAGCAGCACCAGCGTGCCGTATTTCTGGTAGCCGATCCGTAGGGTTTCGGCCTGGACATGGAAAGCGCCGATGGACAGGGTCGCGGCAAGCAGGGCGACCAGTCCTCGACGCAGGTTGCGAGTGCTCATGAGCACGCTCCTCTGCGATCGGATTGGGAAGCGACCTGCTCACCCGTTGGCGGGGGAGTAAGGCGGGGTGAGGCGTCAGGGCCGGAGCCCGGGTTTTCAGATACTCCAGCGGGCGTTGGCCAGCCGGTCGTTCAACAGGTGCGGATCGAGTGGCCGCGGACATCGCGCCAGCGCCGCGAGCAGCTGCGACGCGGCGGCTTCGAGGCGCTCACGCAGCTCGTCATCCAGTCGCGCCGGCTGGTTGCCCTCGGCATAGGCGATCTGCCGGTCCACGGCGTACACGCCGTGCAGGATCTCCTGTGCCTTGAGCGCCGCCAGCACCGGCTTGAGCGCGTAGTCCAGCGCCAGCATGTGCGCCGCGCTACCACCGCTGGCCAGCGGCAGCACCGCCTTGTTCGCCAGCGCCTGCTCCGGCAGCAGGTCCAGCAGCGTCTTGAGCGCACCGGCGAACGACGCCTTGTACACCGGCGTGGCCACCAGCAGACCATCGGCCTGCTCGACGTGCTCGGCAAAACGCTGCACCACCGGGCTGTCGAAGCGGGCGTGGATCAGGTCGGCCGGCTCGAAATCGCGTACGGCGTAGCGCACCACCTCCACGCCGTGGCGCTGCAGCCAGTCGCCCGCCGCATCCAGCAGCACGCCGGAGCGCGAGCGCTGGCTGGGGCTGCCGGCCAGGGAAACGACCATCATCGGTGATCGTCCTCGCTCAGCGGTTAGGTTGCGGCGTCAGGCGCAGGTACGGCTTGACCGCGCGATAGCCCTTGGGAAAGCGCTGCTTGATCTCCTCCTCGTCCTTGAGCGAGGGCACGATCACCACCTCGTCGCCGTCCTGCCAGTTGGCCGGGGTGGCAACCTTGTGGTTGTCGGTCAGCTGCAGCGAATCGATCACCCGCAGTATCTCGTGGAAGTTGCGCCCGGTGCTCGCCGGGTAGGTGATGGTCAGCCGCACGTTCTTGTTCCGGTCGATTACGAACAATGAGCGCACCGTCAGGGTGTCGTTGGCATTGGGATGAATCAGGTCGTACAGCTCGGAGACCTTGCGATCGGCATCAGCCAGGATCGGGAAGTTGACGCGGGTGTTCTGCGTCTCGTTGATGTCGTCGATCCACTTGATGTGCGAATCCACCGGGTCCACGGACAGGGCGATGGCCTTGACGTTGCGCTTGGCGAACTCGTCCTTCAGCTTGGCGGTGAAGCCCAGTTCGGTGGTGCACACCGGGGTGAAGTCGGCCGGGTGCGAGAACAGCACACCCCAGCTGTCACCCAGCCACTCGTGGAAGCGGATGCGGCCTTCGCTGGAATCCTGTTCGAAATCGGGGGCGACGTCGCCGAGGCGGATGCTCATCTTCGTTCTCCTTTCTTGCGTGGGTTGCGGCATTGGTTGATAGCGATTCAGGCGCGCCGTTGCGCCTGTCGCTCGATCCGGCTCTGCAAGCGGTACAGGCTGGCGAAGCCCTGCTCCCAGCGCCGATGTCCGGAGGCCACGTTGATATGCCCGGCGCCGGCCAGGATCGTGGTCTCGCTGCCCCAGGCGTGGCCCATCTCGACGGCACGCGCGGCACTGGCGGCAGTGTCGTTGTCCGAGCCGATCAGCAGGCTGGCGAATGGCAAAGGCTGGCGAGGGATCGGGGCGAAGTTGCGCAAGGGTTCCGGGCAGCCGCTGCGTTCGACATCCGCGGGGGCCACCAGCAGGGCGCCGCGCACCCGTTGCAGCAGCTGCGCAGGCGCCTGAGCCGCCCAGTGCGCAACCGTGATGCAGCCCAGGCTGTGCGCCACCAGAATGACCGGTTCGGCATGGGCGGCAATGCTGCGCTGCAGCTCGGCGACCCAGTCTTCACGACGCGGAAGGAGCCAGTCCTGCTGCTCTACTCGGGCGCTGCCCGGCAGGGTGCGTTGCCAATGGCTCTGCCAGTGCTCATCGGGCGAGCCGTGCCAGCCCGGCACGATCAGATATCGGATGCTGCGCATATCGGCGCCTCCTGTGATTCATGGCGGCCAGTCTAGACAGCAGATCGATTCGCTTAAAAAGAATAAAGAATTCTTTATTTATATTTTTTTAATCTATAAGACCGCCTGATAACGAGCCGCTTTCTTATTCCATAAAAATCTATAAATGTTCTTAAACAATATTTTTAAGAATATTTCGGCCGAACCTATCATCCGCTCCACGCCTTGCTGGCTACGGCCGTTCCGGTCGTCACGAAAGGCTTTCACGGAGAACAGCAATGACCGCGACCATTCGCAACCTCGAGGGGCAGGACGAAGCCAGCATCCTGCGCGAGATCCACAGTGCCCTGAGCGGCCTCAAATTCGGCTCGGTTGAAATCACCGTGCACAACGGCCAGGTCGTGCAGATCGAGCGCAAGGAGAAGTTCCGCCTGCAGCCGACCGGCAAGAACGCCTGACCCCGACTACCCCATCCATCAGCCCGACTGGACCACCGGAGGGCGTGACCATGAAACGAGCCGAGACCATGAACACGCACCGGTACTGCAGCTGTCGCCCGCGAATGCGGAGCTAATTAATCGAGTCACTGAAAACCGCCTGACACCGCTAGACCAGGTTGCAACCCGCCGGGCTGCTTCTGCCTCGCCCTGCCTGTCTTCCAGCGTGATTTCAGCGACCGCCCCTGAAGCGCCAACACATACCAAATTAGTTTTTTCAGGAGCTGCACCATGTCCATTCGTCGCTTCGCCCTCGCCGCCCTGGCGAGCGCGCTGATCGCCGGCCCTGCACTGGCCGCCGATACCCTGCTCAACGTGTCCTACGATCCGACGCGCGAGCTCTATGTGGAATTCAACGACGCCTTCAACAAGCACTGGCAGGCCCAGGGCCATGAGCCGATCAAGATCCAGCAGTCCCATGGCGGCTCGGGCAAGCAGGCCCGCGCGGTGATCGACGGCTTGCGTGCCGATGTGGTGACCCTGGCACTGGCGGGCGATATCGACGAGTTGCATCGCCTCGGCAAACTGATCCCCGAGGATTGGCAGACCCGCCTGCCGGACGCCAGCACGCCCTATACCTCGACCATCGTGTTCCTCGTTCGCAAGGGCAATCCGAAGGGCATCAAGGACTGGGACGACCTGGTCAAGCCGGGCGTAGAGGTGATCACGCCGAACCCGAAGACCTCCGGCGGTGCGCGCTGGAATTTCCTCGCCGCCTGGGCCTACGCCCAGCAGAAATTCGGCGACGAGCAGCAGGCCCAGGCCTTTGTCGAGAAGCTCTACAAGAATGTGCCGGTGCTCGATACCGGCGCCCGCGGCTCGACTGTCACCTTCGTCAACAACGGCATCGGCGACGTGCTGCTGGCCTGGGAGAACGAGGCTTTCCTGGCCTTGAAGGAACAGGGCGGTGAAGATTTCGAGATCATCGCGCCTTCGCTGTCGATCCTTGCCGAGCCACCGGTGGCAGTGGTGGACAAGAACGTCGAGCGCAAGGGCACGCGGGCGCTAGCCGAGGCCTATCTGAACTACCTGTATAGCGAGGAAGGCCAGCGCATCGCGGCGAAGAACTTCTACCGGCCACGCAACGAGGCCGTGGCGGCCGAATTCAAGGATCAGTTCCCGGCGCTGAAGCTGGTCACCATCGACGGGGACTTTGGTGGCTGGAAGGCCGCACAACCGAAGTTCTTCAATGATGGCGGCATCTTCGACCAGATCTATCAGGCCGAATGAAGCTACTGCGCTTGCCCATACTTCGTTGAAGACCGGCTCGGGCCTGCTCATTTACAGCCCGTAAACTCCGCGGCCCTCGCCGGTCTTCGCCTTGTCTGAGCTGCGCTCGTGACGCTTCAGCCGAAACCTCCTCAATCGGATCGCTATGACCACGGCGGATTCTTGTCCGCCCTGTCGAAGGAATAGTCATGTCCCGCCGAACCTCCCCCGTCATACCCGGCTTCGGGCTGACGCTGGGCTACACCCTGGTGTACCTCAGCCTGTTGGTGCTGATTCCCCTGGGTGCGCTGTTTCTCAAGACCACCGAGCTCTCGTGGGCGCAGTTCATCGCCATCGTCAGCGCGCCGCGCGTGCTGGCGGCGCTCAAGCTGAGCTTTGGCACCGCCTTCGCGGCCGCCGTGCTCAATGGCGTGATCGGCACGCTGCTGGCCTGGGTGCTGGTGCGCTATCGCTTCCCCGGCCGCAAGATCATCGAGGCGATGATCGACCTGCCCTTCGCCCTGCCGACCGCGGTGGCAGGCATTGCCCTCACCGCGCTGTACGCGCCGAACGGACCGATCGGCCAGTTCGCTACCGACCTGGGCTTCAAGATCGCCTACAGTCCGCTGGGCATCACCCTGGCACTGACCTTCGTGACCCTGCCCTTCGTGGTGCGCACCCTCCAGCCGGTGCTCGCCGATATCCCGCGTGAAGTGGAAGAAGCCGCGGCCTGCCTCGGCGCGCGTCCGCTGCAGATCGTTCGCCATGTGCTGCTGCCAGCGCTGCTGCCCGCCTGGCTGACCGGCTTCGCCTTGGCCTTTGCCCGCGGCGTCGGCGAGTACGGCTCGGTGATCTTCATCGCCGGCAACATGCCGATGAAGACCGAGATCCTGCCGCTGCTGATCATGGTCAAGCTGGACCAGTACGACTACGCCGGCGCCACGGCCATCGGCGTGCTGATGCTGGTGGTGTCTTTCATCCTGCTGCTGGCGATCAACCTGCTGCAGCGCCGTATTGCCTACGGCTGAGGAGGCCAGCATGACTACCGCTTCCTTGCCCGTGTCGGCAAATGCCCGCGCCACCACTACCCGTCGCGGCAAGCAAACGGCCCGCCGCCTGTTGATCGGCGCGGCCTGGTTGACCTTCGCGCTGTTCCTTCTGCTGCCGCTGTTGATCGTCCTCGGCGAAGCCTTCAAGCAAGGGGTCGGCACCTTCTTCACGGCAATCCTCGAGCCCGATGCCCTGGCCGCGCTCAAGCTCACCCTGCTTGCCGTGGGCATCTCGGTGCCGCTCAATCTGGTGTTCGGCGTCGCCGCCGCCTGGTGCGTGAGCAAGTACGAGTTCCGCGGCAAGAGCCTGCTGGTGACCCTGATAGACCTGCCGTTCTCGGTCTCCCCGGTCATTGCCGGCCTGATCTACGTGCTCTTGTTCGGCGCCCAAGGCTATTTCGGCGAGTGGCTGAGTGATCGCGATATCCAGATCGTCTTCGCCGTGCCGGGCATCGTCCTGGCGACGCTGTTCGTCACCGTGCCCTTCGTCGCCCGCGAGCTGATCCCGCTGATGCAGGAGCAGGGCAGTACCGAAGAGGAAGCCGCGCGGCTGCTCGGCGCCAGCGGCTGGCAGATGTTCTGGCACATCACCCTGCCGAACATCAAATGGGGCCTGATCTACGGCGTGGTGCTCTGCACCGCGCGGGCAATGGGCGAGTTCGGTGCGGTGTCGGTGGTCTCCGGGCATATCCGCGGGCTGACCAACACCCTGCCGCTGCACGTCGAGATTCTCTACAACGAATACAACCACGTCGCCGCGTTCAGCGTGGCCAGCCTGCTGCTGGCCCTGGCGCTGGTGATCCTGCTGCTCAAGCAGTGGAGCGAATCGCGCATCGCGCGCCTGAAAACCGGAGCACAGCCATGAGTATCGAAGTCCGTGACGTCAACAAGCGCTTCGGCCAGTTCCAGGCGCTGCAGGCGATCGACCTGCACATCCAGAGCGGCGAACTGGTCGCCCTGCTCGGCCCGTCCGGCTGCGGCAAGACCAGCCTGCTGCGCATCATCGCCGGACTGGAAACGCCGGACAGCGGCAGCATCGTGTTCCATGGCGAGGATGTCTCCAGCCGCGATGTGCGCGACCGCAACGTCGGCTTCGTCTTCCAGCACTACGCACTGTTCCGCCACATGACGGTGTTCGACAACGTGGCCTTCGGCCTGCGCATGAAGCCGAAGAAGCTGCGCCCGAACGAAGCGGTGATCGCCGCCAAGGTGCACGAGTTACTGAATCTGGTGCAGCTGGACTGGCTCGCGGAGCGTTACCCCGAACAGCTCTCCGGTGGCCAGCGCCAGCGCATCGCCCTGGCCCGCGCGCTGGCAGTGGAGCCCAAGGTGTTGCTGCTCGATGAGCCGTTCGGTGCGCTGGATGCCAAGGTGCGCAAGGAACTGCGCCGCTGGCTGGCGCGGCTGCACGAGGACGTGCACCTGACCTCCGTGTTCGTCACCCACGACCAGGAGGAGGCGATGGAGGTCGCCGATCGCATCGTGGTGATGAACAAGGGTGTGATCGAGCAGATCGGCACACCGGCGGAGGTGTATGCCAACCCCGACAGCGAGTTCGTCTACCACTTCCTCGGCGACGCCAATCGCTTGCAGCTGGACGAACAGCGCAGTGTGCTGTTCCGCCCGCATGAGGTTTCCCTGAGCCGTGAAGCGCTGGCCGAGCACCTGGCCGGCGAGGTGCGCGACATCCGCCCGCTCGGCGCGCTGACCCGCGTCACGCTGAACGTCGCAGGGCAAGCCGAGCCGATCGAAGCGGAGGTCGGCAACGACCACGCCAGCCTGGTGGGCGTGCAACGCGGCAGCACGCTGTACTTCCAGCCCAAGGGGCAGGCACTGCGCGCAGGCTGATGCGTGCCGCCGGTCATATCGGGCGACAGAAGCGACTTGGCCGCGGCGGGCAACTGTCGCACCCTGTCGGCAGTCGCCCCTTATCGCGAGGCTCCCATGCGCATCACCCTGTTCAGCAGCAAGCCCTATGACCGTGACAGCTTCCAGGCCGCCAACCGCTCCCACGGCTTCGAGCTGCACTTTCTCGAGACCCGCCTGGACCCTGACACCGCGGCCCTGGCGATGGGCGCCGAAGTGGTCTGCCCGTTCGTCAACGACGTGCTCTCCGCCCCCGTGCTGGAGCAGCTCGCGGCCGGCGGCACGCGGCTGATCGCACTGCGCTCGGCCGGCTACAACCATGTCGATCTGCCCTGCGCCAGGCGTCTCGGTCTGCCGGTGGTGCGGGTGCCGGCCTACTCGCCGCATGCCGTGGCCGAGCACACCGTGGCACTGATCCTGGCGCTCAATCGCCGCCTGCCGCGTGCCTACAACCGCACCCGCGAAGGCAACTTCTCGCTGCAGGGGCTGACCGGCTTCGATCTGGTCGGCAAGCGCGTCGGCGTGGTCGGCAGTGGGCAGATCGGCGCGGTGTTCGCGCGGATCATGCAGGGCTTCGGCTGCGAGGTGCAGCTCTATGACCCCTACCCCAACCCGGAGCTGGAACGCCTCGGCATGCGTTACGTGGCGATCGACGAGCTACTGGCCGGCAGCGATATCGTCAGCCTGCACTGCCCGCTCACCGAAGAGACCCGTCACCTGATCAACCAGCAGAGCCTGGCGACCATGAAACCGCACGCCATGCTGATCAACACCGGCCGCGGCGCGCTGATCGACACGCCGGCGCTGATCGGCGCGCTGAAGAGCGGCCAGCTCGGCTATCTGGGGCTGGATGTCTACGAGGAAGAAGCCGGGCTGTTCTTCGAGGATCACTCCGGCCTGCCGCTGCAGGACGATGTGCTGGCGCGGCTGCTGTCGTTCCCCAACGTGATCGTCACCGCCCACCAGGCCTTCCTCACCGAGGAGGCGCTGGCAGCCATCGCCGGCACCACCCTGGGCAACGTCGCTGCTTGGCAGGCCGGGCAGCTCGCCAATCAGGTCAGCGACTAGCGTCGAGTTGGCGCAGGCGCGCTTCCAGCAACGCGGGGAAGCGTTTGAACCAGGTCTGGTTCAGCGGTGAGGGGTGCGGCAGCGGGTGCAGGGTGAAGGTTCGTGCGTGGCCTTGCGCGTCCTGCAGGTCGATATCGAGGTTGGCCGTAAAGCGATCCTCACGCTGCCAGAACGCCTCCAGGCGCTGGCGCGCCTCGCGCGGCTGGCCGATGGCGAACCAGAGAAAGGCCTCGCGACCGAGGGTGACGATGTGCCGGCCATGCCAGCTGTCGATCAGCAACTGGCGCATCAGCGGCTGGAAGCGGCGCTTCACCGCCATGGACCAGGCCTTGTTGCCGATGGGCTTGTACGGCACGGTGTTGATCCAGAAGCAGTGCCGGCCCAGCGCCCGGCCCGCCTCGAAGTCCGGCATCTCTGCGCAGTGCAGGTGGCGATAGAGCACGCGCCGGACGATTTGCCCGCCGGCGCCGATGAAGGGCTCGCCGTGACGCACTTCCTCGCGGCCCGGGTCGCGGCCGAAGAAGCAGAGCGGCGCGTCGGCGTCACCGAGGCCGATGATGGGCTCCAGCGGATCACGGTCGTAGGTTGCATAGATCGCCGTATCGATGCCGTCGGTGTCGGCAGCGAGGTCACGCAGCGCCTGGCGCAGCGATGCAGGCACGCCGCTCAATAGTCGTCTTCTTCGACCAATTCGACCGCCGCAGCGTCCAGGGCATAGGCGGCATCGGCCATATCGTTGCTGACCGGCTCGATCTGCAGGCGACCGTCGACCCACAGCGGCGCGTAGATGTCTTCCAAGACGATGCCCTTGGGGTAACGCACCAGCACGATCTGGTTCGGCGGCGGCGGCGGCACGTGGATGCAGGCACCGGGATAAGGGACGAGGAAAAACTCGGTGCTGCGCCCGCGGGCATCGCTTTCCAGCGGTACCGGGTAGCCACCGAGGCGGATCTCGCGGCCGTTCAGCTCGGCGACCGTCTTGGCCGAATACATCACCGCCGGCAGTCCGGCCTCCTGCTTGAGCCCGCCCTGATCGCTGAAGCCCAGGTCCTCGGGCGTCGCATGGTCGATCTCCGGCATCTCCTCCAGCGCCTGGCGATCCTCGGGCGGCATCAGTTCCAGCCAGTCGAGTTCCGATGGCGCGGCATGAACGGTGGCAACGAGGGCGAGACAGCAGAACAGCGAGGCGAGAGATGAACGCATGAGGTCACTACGTGAGAAGGGAACGGGGCCGCAGGGCGCGGCCCCGCGGCGGGTCAGTGCTTGCGGCTGGTGACCATGCCGTAGATCACCAGCAGGATGATCGCACCGACCACGGCGCCGATAAAGCCTGCGCCCTCGCCCGCCTGGTACAGGCCGAGCGCCTGGCCGCCGTAGGTCGCCAGCAGCGAGCCGCCGATACCCAGCAGGATGGTCATGATCCAGCCCATGCTGTCGTCGCCCGGCTTCAGGAAACGCGCAACGAGGCCGACAATCAGGCCGATGATGATGGTGCCGATGATGCCCATGGTTGTGCTCCTCAGGTCCGAAAGGTGGGTAACCAATTGACCGGAGGGCGCCGCCGCCGTTCGCCGGCGCCGGACGGTCGGCCGTCAGGAATGCGGGATCAGGCTTTCCACGGCGGTGATCTGCCGGTCGAGGGTAGCGCGATCCGCGCAGCGCAGCGTGGCGTGGCCGACCTTGCGCCCGGCCTTGAAGGCCTTGCCGTAGTGGTGCAGGTGGCAATCCTCGATGGCGATCACCTTGTCCACCGGTGGCACTTCGCCGATGAAGTTGAGCATGGCGCTCTCGCCCAGCTTGGCGGTCGAGCCCAGCGGCAGGCCGGCGACGGCACGCAGGTGGTTCTCGAACTGGCTGCACTCGGCACCTTCGATGGTCCAGTGGCCGGAGTTGTGCACGCGCGGGGCGATTTCGTTGGCCTTCAGGCCGCCGTCCACTTCGAAGAATTCGAAGGCCAGCACGCCGACGTAGTCGAGCTTCGCGAGCACGCGACCGACATAGTCCTCGGCCAGCGCCTGCAACGGATGGTTGCTGCTGGCCACCGACAACCGCAGGATGCCGCTCTCGTGGCTGTTGTGCACCAGCGGGTAGAAGCAGGTTTCGCCATCCCGGCCACGCACGGCGATCAGCGAGACTTCGCCGGTGAACGGCACGAAACCTTCCAGGATGCACGGCACGCTGCCCAGCTCGGCGAACGCACCGGCAACATCGGCCGGCTTGCGCAGCAGCTTCTGGCCCTTGCCGTCATAGCCCAGGGTGCGGGTCTTGAGCACGGCGGGCAGGCCGATGCTGGCCACTGCAGCGTCGAGGTCGGCCTGCGACTGGATGTCGGCGAACGCCGGGGTGGGAATGCCGAGCTCCTTGAACATGGATTTCTCGAACCAGCGATCGCGAGCGATGCGCAGCGATTCGGCGCTCGGGTAGACCGGCACGAACTGCGAGAGGAAGGCCACCGTCTCGGCCGGCACGCTCTCGAACTCGAAGGTGACCAGGTCCACTTCGTCGGCCAGACGGCGCAGGTGGTCCTTGTCATCGTAGTCGGCGCGGATGTGCTCGCCGAGGGCCTGGGCGCAGGCGTCCGGCGCGGGGTCGAGGAAGGCGAAACTCATGCCCAGCGGAGTGCCCGCCAGGGCCAGCATGCGGCCCAGCTGGCCGCCACCGATCACACCAATTTTCATATCAACGGCCCTTCTAGGCGGCAGATTCAGCGCGCGACGCGCGCGTCGCTGGGAAGCAGAGTTTAGTCCCGGCTCAACCGCGCGGGTCCGGATTGTCGAGCACGGTCTGGGTCTGCTCGTCACGGAATTTCTTCAGCGCCTGGTGATACTCGGGGAATTCGTGGCCGAGGATGCTCGCCGAGAGCAGCGCGGCGTTGATCGCGCCAGCCTTGCCGATAGCCAGGGTGGCGACCGGCACGCCGGCCGGCATCTGCACGATGGACAGCAACGAATCGACTCCGGAGAGCATCGACGACTGCACCGGCACGCCGAGCACCGGCAGATGGGTCTTGGCGGCGCACATGCCCGGCAGGTGGGCGGCACCGCCGGCACCGGCGATGATCACGCGCAGACCGCGCGCTTCGGCCTGTTCGGCGTACTGGAAGAGCAGATCCGGGGTGCGGTGGGCGGACACCACCGTCACTTCATGGGGAATGCCCAGCTTTTCCAGCATGTCGGCGGTGTGGCTCAGGGTGGACCAGTCGGACTTGGAGCCCATGATCACGCCTACCAGTGCGCTCATCGTCGTGCCTCTCGTCGGGCGCCCGCGGGCGCGTCAATAACAACAAACCACGCAAAAGAGCGTGGCCTGGATGGGCGCGAACCGGCCACAGGCCGCCCGCGCGAAAGCCGCGCAGTATAGCGCAAGGCGTGACCGGCCAGTACCCCGCATGGTCGGGCCGCTAGCTCGATGCAGCCGGCGCCAGCCGTGGCAGCTCGATCCAGAAACGGCTGCCAACGCCCGGCTCGCTGTGCAGACCCATCTGGCCGTTCATCAGCCTGGCGAACTCCAGGCACAGCGACAGGCCGATACCGGTGCCCTGGATCATGCTGTTCTCCCGTCCGAGCCGCTGGAAGGGCTCGAACACCTGCGCCTGCTGCGCGGGGTCGATGCCCAGACCGGTATCCTCCACCAGCAGGCGTACATGGCTCGGGCTGGTCTCGGCACGCAGGCTGATGTGCCCCTCGGGCACGTTGTACTTCATGGCGTTGGACAACAGATTCAACAGCACCTGGCGCAGCCGCCGCGGCTCGGCGAGCACCAGCAGGCGCTCGTCCGGCAGGCTCAGGTCGAGCCGCAGCCCACGCTGCTGGATGTCCAGCGAGACCAGCTCGGCGCATTCGCGCATCAGCTCGCAGACATTAACCGGCTGCAGCTCGAGCTGCGCCGGCTCGTTCTGCAGGCTCGACCATTCCAGGATTTCCCCCAGCAGCTGATTGAGGTGCCGGCTGGCCAGCAGGATCTCGTCGAGGTACTCCGCCGCCTCGGCCTGGCTTTCATCGTCGCAGTCCATGCGCATCAGCTGGGCGAAGCCGAGGATGGCGTTGAGCGGCGTGCGCAGCTCATGGCTGATGCCCGACAGCAGCCGGCCCTTGGCTTCGCTGGCAGCCTGGGCCTGCAGCGTTGCCTCGCGCAGCTCCTCCTCGACCCGCTTGAGGGCATCGATGTCCACATGGGTGCCGGCCAGCACGCGCGCCGCGCCGGTGTCCGGATCATGCTCGAGCACGCGCCCGCGACTGAGCAGCCAGTGGTATCCGCCCATGCTGTCGGCGAAGCGGTACTTGGCCTCGTAGCGCTGCTGCAGCCCCTCGCGCACCCGCTCGATCTGCGCCAGCGCCTGGGGCAGGTCGTCCGGGTGGATGCGCTGACGGAAATCGCTGTCGCTGAGCTGCCCGGACGGAAGGCCGAAGCGCGCCACCATCGCGCCACGTACGCGCAGCGAATGGTTCGCCATGTCGTACTCCCAGAGGCTCTCGGTGGCGCTTTCCAGCACCAGTTCCAGGCGCCGCTGCGCTTCCCAGCGCTCGGACTCGCTGTAGGCCAGGCGGCTGCCGATCTCCTGGGTGTGCCGCGACATCTCGTCGAGTTCACGGATCTGCGCCTGCAGCGGCTCAGGCCGCCAGCGACCCAGGCCGATCTCGCCGAGCATCCGCGAGATGCCGGCGATGGGCGTCAGCAGCGCCTGGCTGAGCTGGCGCGCACGCAGCCACATGAGGGCGAAGAAGCCGATGTAGAACAGCACCAGGCCGGCGATCAGCAGGTAGCCGATCTGCCGATAGCGGCTGGCCAAGGCATTGGTCTGACGGAACACCGCGGCCTCGTCGACCACCGTCAGCAGATGCCAGCCGGTCTGCGCCACGGTGGTCCAGGCCACCAGCTGCGGCCTGCCGCCGAGCATCACCTGCTGCACGCCGCTGGCGGCGCCGGATATCGCCGCGGCCAGCTCGGCCGTTTCGGGACGTCGATCGAGGCGAAAGTCCTCGGGCTTGAACATCTCGCTGCGGATCGCATCCAGGTAGGAATGGTTGGTCAGCTCGGCCAGGCCGAAATCCGTTTCCCCGGGTTCCGGCAGGGCCATGATCGTGAGGTCGTCGCTGACCAGCATGGCATAGCCGCCCCAGGGCACCTGCAGCTGGCCGATCTGTTCGAGGATGCCGCTGACGGTGATGTCGATGCCCACCACCCCTTCGAGGAAATCGTCGCGGTAGACCGGTGCGATCGCCGACATCATCCAGCCGTGTCCGGCCGGGTCGAGGTACACATCGGTCCAGACCACGCCGCGCTCCGGGTTGTGCTCGGCATCGGCGAGGTAATAGAAGTTGTACTTGGGGATGTCCATGTCCGCCGGGTACTGGTCGAGGGTGAAGAACCACGGGTAGATATGGTTGAAGCTGTCCCAGCTGTTGAAGTAGAGGCTGGCGATCAGCGGATTGCGCGCCTCGATCTCCTTCATCAGCGGCTCGAGCTGTCGCAGCCGCGCGATCTTCTCCAGATCGTGGTGCTCGGCGGGCGTCGCTCCGGAGTAGAAGACCGCGGCACCGCCATTGTTTTCCGGGCTGTAGCGCACGCCATCGGCGCTCAGCGCCAGCTCCGGCAGTGCCGCCGGCTCGCCGCTGTGCAGCGCCTGGGCCGTGAGGTTGCGATACACCTGAGTGAGCGCGCCGATCTGGCTGAGCTGCTCGCTGACCAGGCGCGATTCGAGGCTGACCGCTGCCTGCAGATCATTGAGCGCGGTGTCGCGCAGGTACTCGATCTGCGCATCGCGAATCGCGTTGTTGGTCAGCAGATAGATCGCGATCAGCGCGGTTTCCACCAGAACCAGCGGAATCAGCGCGCTGCGGACGAAGGCCCGCCAGATCCACTGACGCAGGCTGATTGGGTTAGCGGTGGGCACGACTGGGCTCCAGCGGCCGCGCAGGGCAGGCAATCAGCAGAGGGGCGGCCGGCGGCGATCATAACATCGCCACCGCAGCGGCGGACTACGGCCTCGGCCGCATGCCCGGTGCGGCGATCAGGACGCGCTGGCCAGGCTCGCGGCCGGGCTCGCGCTGCGTCGACACTGCTTGGCCATCGCCGCCAGCCGCACCGCCACGTTGGCCGTACCGTAGCCGGCGTAACCATTGCAGCGCTGCAGGATTTCGAAGAAGAAGCGTCCCTCGAAGGGCTCGGTGTAGACGTGGAACAGCTCGCCGCCCTCGGCGTCGCGGTCGTACAGCACGTTGTAGCGCGCCAGTTCGGCGAGCAGCCGATCGTCGAAGTCGAAACGGGCGGCCAGGTCGTCGTAGTAGTTGCGCGGAATTTCCAGCAGCGGCACCCCGGCCGCCTGCGCCCGAGCCACCTCGGCGAAGATGTCGTCACAGGCGAAGGCCACGTGATGCACGCCGGCGCCGCGGTAACTGGACAGCGCCTGGGCGATCACCGTGTCGCGGTCCTGCGAGGTGTTGAGCGGCAGCCGCACCCGTCCGCAGGGGCTGCGCACGGCACGGCAGCGCATCAGCCCGTAGGGGTCGGGCAGCAGCAGCTCGTCATCGGCCTCGAAGTCGAACAGGCTGCGGTAGAACAGCACCCAGCTGGCCAGGCTCTCGGCCGGCAGCGCCGTGGCCATGTGGTCGATGCGTTGCAGGCCCGCGCCCACTGGCGCCACGGCATGCAGGCGGAAATCGATGTCGTAGTTGCTCTGGCCCGGCGCGCCGGATTCGAGCAGGTAGATCAAGCTGCCATCCGGTGCCCGCACGGCCGGAATCTGCCGCTCGTTCGGCCCGATCAGCCCACGATAGGGCTGACCACCGAAGGCGCAGGCGCGCGCCAGGGCCGAGGCCTCGTCATCGATCTTCAGCGCCATGGCGCACACCGAGGGGCCGTGTGCCTCGAAGTAATTGTGCGCGAAGGAATACGGCTCGGCGTTGAGCACGATGTTGATCTCGCCCTGGCGGTACAGCTGCACCTCCTTCGAGCGGTGCTGGCCGACGTGGGCGAAGCCCAGCTGCTGCAGCCAGTTGCCCAGGCGCGCGGCATGTGGCTCGTCGACGGCGAACTCGAGAAAGTCGATGCCCTCGTAACGGGGCGCGGGTGGCGGTGCGAACAGCGCCTGGGCGGCTGGCGCCGAGCTGGCGCTGGTCGCCAGACGCTGGCCGGTCAGCTCCTCCAGGTGCAACAGCGCGCGCAGACCATCGGCGGCGATGCCCCTGGGCGGCGCGGCGCGAAACCCGTCGTTGAACACCTCCAGCGACAGCGGCCCGCTGTAGCCGGCCTGCAGCACCGGCGCGAGGAACCCTGCCAGGTCGAACTCGCCCTGACCGGGGAAACAGCGGAAGTGCCGGCTCCACTCCAGCACGTCCATGGCCAGCACGGGCGCATCGGCCAGCTGCACGAAGAAGATCCGCTCGCCGGGAATCTCGACGATGCCGCTCGGATCGTCGCCCAGGGCCAGGGTATGGAAACTGTCGGGAATCACCCCCAGCGCCGGATGATCGACCTGCCGCACCAGCGTCCAGACATCGCGCCAGGTCTTCACGTGGCGGCCCCAGGCCAGCGCTTCGTAGCCGACCCGCAGCCCGCGAGCGCCGGCGCGCTCGGCGATGAGGGCGAGGTCGCCGAGCAGCGTTTCGCGGTCGCCCAGCGCATCGGCCTGCACGTTGCTGCACAGCAGCATGAGTTCAGCGCCGAGCTCCTGCATCAGATCGAACTTGCGCTCGGCGCGATCGAGGTTGCGCTGCAGGCGCTCGCGCGGGCAGCCCTCGAAGTCGCGGAACGGCTGGAACAGCGTGACCGCCAGGCCCAGATCCTCGCAGCGCCGGCGAATGTCCTGCGGGCTACCGGAGTGGTAGAGCAGGTCGTTCTCGAACAGTTCGATGCCGTCGAAGCCGGCGGCCGCCGCGGCCTCGAGCTTCTCCGGCAGGGTCCCGCTGAGGGATACGGTGGCGATCGAGCGCTTCATGCGGTTACTCCTGTTACCGGGGTGTCGGGGCCCTGCCGGCCACCGGCCTGTGATTGCCGCGACCATGCTCAGGGCGCCATGCCATCGCGCTTGGCCGGCTCGGTCAGCGGCAGGATCAGGCCGCTCTGGCCGGGCATCGCGGCGGCCGAGTCTTCCAGCAGCGCCCGCAACGGCGTGGCGATGGAGGCGGTGTAGTCCTTCACGCAGCGGTGGTGGCCGCCGAGCACGTCGTAGCTCTCGAAGCTGGTGCCCATGTTGCGCCAGGCGCGGCTGGTGTAATCGGCGGAGAAGTACACCACCGGTGCGTCGATGCGCTCGGGCAGGTAGCGCGCCATCACCAGCGAGTAGCGCAGGAAGCGCGCGCGCACCTCGCGGTCACGCGCGGTGGGCGGCGTCGGCACATGGCCGGCGAGGCGCTCGCGCACCATGCGCACGCTGCGCCGCGCGACCTTCCAGGCCAGGTTGGCGATGCGCTTGGGATAGGGCCACTTGCTGGTTTCACCGAAACGGCTGAGGGCCTCGTAGGCCCGCGCCAGGTACATGTCCGGCAGGACGCGATCGAGGCTGCGCAGGATCACCCGCGACCAGGGCCGCACGTTGGCCGTCGGCGGATCGATCAGCGCGACGATCTCCACGCTGTGGCCGGCCTCGCGAAGCATGCGCGCGGCCTCGAAGGCCACCAGCGCGCCGTTGCAGTAGCCACCGATGCGATATGGCCCCTGCGGTTGGCGTTCGAGGATCAGTGGCAGGCGCTCGCGGGCCATCTGCTGCACCGACTCGGGGATCGCCTCGTCGCCCATGCCATGCGGCGCGATGGCGGTCAGCGGCTGCTGCGGCCCGAGCAGGCGCGCCAGGCGCCGGATGTAATAGCCACCGTGGGCGAAATCGCCGTGGAACCAGAACAGCGACTGCCGTCCGGCCTGGGCGTTGAAGTCGATCACCGGGATGACGTGCGAAGCCAGGTTTTCCAGGCGCAGCGCCAGCTCGCGGGCCGTCTCGGCTTCCACCAGCACCGACTCGGGAATCACCCGACCGAGCATCTGTTCCAGTTCGGTGAGCATCTCGGTGGCCAGCAGCGAATCACCGCCGCTGTCGAGAAAGTTGTCCTCCGGGCCGACCGCATCGGTCTTCAGCAGGCGCCTCCAGATGGCCAGCACATCCTGTTCCAGCTGCGAAGCCGCGACCGCGCCGGTCGCCAGCCGGGCCCGCTCGCTGCGCTGCTGGACGTAGTCGTCGGCCAGGCGATGGCGCAACACCTTGCCGGTCAGCCCGCGCGGCAATGCCTCGACGATCTGCACCCGCCGCGGCACCTTGAAGTAGACCAGCTCGTCGCGCAGGAAACGCTGCAGCTCGGCGCCCGTCACCGCCATTGCCGGACGCAGTACCACGGCCGCGGCGACGTCCTGGCCGAGGCGCTGATGGGGTACGCCGAACGCCGCGGCTTCGGCCACGGCCGGATGGCGCAGCAGCGCGGCATCGACTTCCGAGAGGCTGACCTTCTCGCCACCGCGGTTGATCACCTCGCGCAGACGCCCGTGCAGGTGCAGGAAGCCTTCTTCATCGAGGCTGCCGATGTCGCCGGTGTGGAACCAGCCGTCGCGCAGCGCCTCGTGGTTGAGTGTCTCGTCGCCGAGGTAGCCGGGCATCACCGTGGCGCCGCGCACGCGGATCTCGCCGCGCTCGCCAGGGGCGACCGGCTGACCGTCCTCGCCGACGATGCTCAGGGTCTCCGGCCAGGGACGCCCGACCGTGCCGGGCTTGCGCGCGTCCGGGGTGTTGGCGGCGATCTGCGCGGCCTCGCTGGAGCCGTAGTGTTCCAGCAGAGGGAAGCCCAGGGTGCGCTCGAAGCTGCCGATGATCTCCTGCCCCAGCGGGGCGCCGCCGGAAGAAGCGAAACGCGGCCGCTGCCGCCCCAGGCCCTCGGGATGCGCGCGGGCCGCCTCGAGGATCGCCAGGTGCAACGCCGGCCCGGCGGAGTACCAGCTCGGCCGCAGCGTCTCGAACCATTCGTGCACGTCCACCACCGCCGGACTGAGCGGAAAGGCCACGCTACCGCCGCCGAGCAGCGGCGTGAGGATGGTGACCTTCAGGCCGTGGGAGTAGTAAGGCGCCGAAACGCACAGGCAACGATCGCCGTCATTCAGGCCGAACCAGCGCTGCCACTTGCGCGCGGCGGTCAGCATGTTGCGATGGGTGAAGGGAATCAGTTTGGGCAGCGCGGTGGTGCCCGAGCTGCGCAGGATGAACGCCGGGGCGTCCGGTTCCGGCAGCTCATCCGGTGCAGGCCGTGCCGCGACCGGCATTGCGAGCTGCAGCGCTGGCGAGCCGTCTTCCGCCGCCTCGGCGCTGATCAATGGCAGGCCGTGGCGTTCGGCGGCGCGTCGCCCCTGCTGGTCGCCATCGCTGGCAATCAGCAGCGCATCGAGCGGAAGCTGCTGGAGGAACTGGTCCAGCTCGACCGTGCCGAGGCGTGGATCGAGCGGTACGGCGACCGCCGAACAGGCGATGGCGATGATGGCGACCGCGGCCTGCGGCGCTTCCGGCAGCATTACACCGATGCGCGCATCGCGGCCGAAACCGGCCTGGCGCAGCTGTCGGCGGGTCTGCTCGATCACCTGTTGCAGGCCGCGGTGATCCAGCGCTGCGTAGCGCGTGGAGAGCACGGCGGGCTGCTCCGGTACGCGGCTCGCCAGCTGGGCGAACGCCGCGTACAGAGTTGTGGGCTCGGCGCTGACAGAGTCGGAGTCGGGCGCAGGGAAAGCCGACCCCGATTGGGGCACGGCGGCGTCGAAGTCGTGGTTCACGGCTGTCTTTCCTTGGCTAGAGTCCGGCCTGGCCATGGCGCGGATTGCAGACCTAAGACAGCACCCCTCAAAAAAGTTGCCGCTTGTTAAGCAACAAAACTTTGCCGTTGGCGGCACAATACGCCAATTTACCGTCATCCCGATCCCCGACGGCGCCGCCGGAGGGCTTTAGCCTGCGCTTCGGCGGCAGCTCACTCGGTAGCGATGGCGCGGCTCTCCAGTCGTCGCCAAAGCAGGCGCACCGCCCCCTTGCGCATCAGCGAGCAGCGATACAGGCGAATTTCCAGCGGCACTCGCCACTGCTCGCCGCCACAGTTCGCCAGCTCGCCGCGCTCGAGTTCCGGCTCCACACTCAACCGCGGCACCCAGGCAATCCCCAGCCCCTGCAGCGCCATGCTTTTCAGGCTGTCGGCCATGGCTGTCTCGTAGACGGTGGTCGAGCGCAACGCGCGCTGGCGCAGCAGCAGGTTCACCGAACGGCCGAGAAAGGCACCGGCGCTGTAGGCCAGCAAGGGCACGGTCTGGCCACTGTCGACGTCATACAGTGGCGTGCCGTCCGGCCCCACCGCACAGACCGGCAGCATCTCGGTGCGCCCCAGGTGCAGCGAGGGAAACAGTTCCGGGTCGAGCTGCAGCGCGGCATCCGGATCGTAGTAGGCCAGGATCAGGTCGCAACCGCCCTCGCGCAGCACATGCACCGCCTCGCCGACGTTGGTGGCGATGAGCCGGGTGGCCAGGTTCAGGCCCTCGTGGCGCAGCCCGGCGATCCACGCCGGAAAGAAGCCCAGCGCCAGCGAGTGCGCCGCGGAAATCTGCAGCACCTCGCCCTGCTGGCCTTCGACATGGTGCAGGTGACGCACCACCTCGCCGAGCTGCTCGACCATGTTGCGCGCACTGACCAGAAACAGCTGGCCGGCCTCGGTCAGTTCGATGGGCGTGCGCGAACGGTTGATCAGTTGCAGGCCCAGGGCCTCTTCCAGCGAACGGATGCGCCGACTGAACGCCGGTTGGGTGACGAAGCGGCGCTGCGCCGCCTGGGAGAAGCTGCGGGTTGCCGCGAGGGCGACGAAGTCTTCCAGCCACTTGGTTTCCAGATTCAATCCGAAGCTCCTCGATACGATGGCGACGAACGGGAAGTCACACGCTCATTATGCCGTTTCGGCATGGGACAGCCAGCAACGGCATTGGCCGCACACACCCCGCAGGCCTTATTTTAGGGCCCCTGCAGCACTGCCTGCGCCTATCCGAGCCACGTTACCATCATGTCCGAAGTTGCATCATCGCGAATCGAAAAAGACCTGCTTGGCACCCTCCCCGTTCCCTCCGAGGCCTATTACGGCATCCAGACCCTGCGCGCACTGCACAACTTCCGCCTGTCCGGCGTGCCGCTGTCGCACTACCCGAAGCTGATCGTCGCCCTGGCGCTGGTCAAGCAGGCGGCGGCGGATGCCAATCGCGAGCTGGGCTACCTGCCCGAAGCCAAGCACGTGGCCATCAGCCAGGGCTGCGCGCGACTGATTCGCGGCGAGTTCCACGAGCAGTTCGTTGTGGACATGATCCAGGGCGGCGCCGGCACCTCGACCAACATGAATGCCAACGAGGTGATCGCCAACCTGGGTCTTGAGGCCATGGGCCACGCCAAGGGTGAATACCAGTACCTGCACCCGAACAACGACGTGAACATGGCGCAGTCCACCAACGACGCCTATCCCACCGCCATTCGCCTGGGCCTGTTGCTCGGCCATGACACGCTGCTGGCCAGCCTGGAGAGCCTTTGCGAGGCGCTGACCGGCAAGGGCCACGCCTTTGCCCATGTGCTGAAGATGGGCCGCACCCAGCTGCAGGACGCGGTGCCGATGACCCTCGGTCAGGAATTCCATGCCTTCGCCACCACCCTGGGCGAAGACCTGCAGCACCTGCGCCGCTTCGCCCCGGAGCTGCTGCTGGAAGTGAACCTCGGCGGCACCGCCATCGGCACCGGCATCAATGCCGACCCGCGCTACCAGGCCATCGCTGTGCAGCGCCTGGCCCAGATCAGCGGCCAGCCGCTGCGCCAGGCCGCCGACCTGATCGAGGCCACCTCGGACATGGGTTCGTTCGTGCTGTTCTCCGGCATGCTCAAGCGCCTGGCGGTGAAGCTGTCGAAGATCTGCAACGACCTGCGCCTGCTCTCCAGCGGCCCGCGCACCGGCTTCAACGAAATCAACCTGCCACCGCGCCAGCCGGGCAGCTCGATCATGCCGGGCAAGGTCAACCCGGTGATCCCCGAGGCGGTCAACCAGGTCGCCTTCGAAGTGATCGGCAACGACCTGGCGCTGACCATGGCCGCCGAAGGCGGACAGCTGCAGCTCAACGTCATGGAGCCGCTGATCGCCTACAAGCTGTTCGATTCGATCCGCCTGCTGCAGCGCGCCATGGACATGCTGCGCGAGCATTGCATCGAAGGCATCACCGCCAACGAGGCGCGCTGCCGCGAGCTGATGGAAAGCTCCATCGGCCTGATCACCGCGCTGAACCCCTACATCGGCTACGACAACAGCACCCGCCTGGCCCGTGAGGCCCTGCTCGGCGGCCGCAGCGTGCTGGAGCTGGTACTCGAGGAACGGCTACTGGACGAGGCCATGCTGGCCGAGATCCTGCGTCCTGAAAACATGATCGCGCCACGCCTGGCACCGCTGGTGGTGTGAAGATCTAGCCGCATCCTGATCGCGTAGAAGAGAGCTGCAGTGACGGGCGCCATGGTTCCTGACTGTTCGAAGGCAACTGAAAGGTTCAGCGCCCGCCTTTCACCACAACGCTTGCGCCATTTCGGTAGAGAAACCAGAACAGCCACGCGCCCAACGGGAGAAGCATCCCAAAAAACATTATGTCGTTATGAGCTGCCCTAGCTTGGCGATAGGCGTTCCGGGTCCATTCAAAGGGCAGGGGATCCAACTTCGAAACGCCCGGGAGCCGGTCAACCAGAGCCTTTACAGGCTCCCTTGCCCTGAGGTATCGCTCAGCCGCATCGTCATCGCACATCCAGACGATTTTTCGCTCTCTCGACAACGGGTGCTGACGAAAGCTGCAGTTGCGCTCGCTGTTCTCGTTGGGAGCGTTCTTGATTCGATAAACAACATCGAACCTGGTCCCCAGAAGTAAGTCGCGCCCCCGTTCGGGTGTCAGTACTGACGTGCCCGGATAGGCTATAGGCCAAATCTTTCCATCAGAATCGGCGATGAATTGTTGTGGCTCACAATGTCTTCGGGAACCTAGCCGAGCAGCGCGACAGCTTAGCCGTGTACCAACCGCTGCGGCGGTAATCGGCTGGTCGATCAGTTCATGTTCTTTCGGTAGAGGGCCGGGACGCCAACCCCAGACGGAAACGACCATAAGCAACACGGTGCAAGACAGGCATAGAACACCACTTGCGGCCAGATGCACTCGCTTAAGGGTGCGAAAAGCGAAGAACAGAACAACCAAGTCCACCGCGAGCCACAGGTAACCACGCCATACAATGTCCGCTCGCCATTCACGCAGTTGGGCCTCGCCAAGCAACGTGACGCTAGGCGCAAGACCGGGCAAAGGATTTTCCGCGCTCACGCGTTCCAGGGTGTAGGCGATATCGCCAGACAAACCCAACCGCAACTTGTCCCCCGGCTGTAACAGCGCGTAGCGCTCATCTCCAGACTGCAGCAGGGGCTCCAGAAACAACCGAATGATGCGCCCATCCTCGACGAGGAGGACCATTTCCCAACGACAGCTTTTCCCCCCATGGCGAAGCGAGCTGCAAAACAATCGGACATCGTGGCCTTCGACCTCGACTAGCTGTTGAACAAGCTGCCCCCGCTCAGGAATGGACGCAACGAGAGATGTGACACGTCCAATACCATCGCGGATGGATAGTGCGACCGCGAAACCCAATAACACCAAGACCAACAGGCGCATGCTTCATCCCTGATACCGTACAACCCAATCACCGCCACGCTGAGCCTTGGCTCACGAAGCGGCTTCACGTCGGCACGTTAGCCTAATCCTCCCTGATTCCCTGCCGATTCGCCCGCAGTTCCCGCACAGCCATCCTGGCGCGAGCATGAACCATGGGCGGCTACTACTCGATCTCGAACAGCCCGTCACGGATCCGCGCGGCGGCCAGGCGCTCGCGAATGCCCGGATCGATGCGCGGGTCGTCCGGGCTGTAGAGCATCACCTGGCGATAGGCACTGACCCGGTTGATCTCGCGGCCCAGGTATTCCCACACCACCGAGGTGCAGGCCGGGGTGCGACGGTCACCGGAGGAGACGCCGGTCTTCAGCCCATTGAGGCGGGTGATGCGGCTCTTGAAGCTGGGAATGAGGATGGTCTGGCTCATCTCGTTGAGCGTCAGCGACTCGTAATCGATCAGGAACAGGCGGTCCTGCAGGCCGAACGCAGCACCCAGGTAGCGACAGCGAACCCAGTCCTCGGCCTGGCCGAGCGTCGGGCTGGCGCGCTCCTGGCGCTCCTGGCGCTCGAACAGGTACAGGCCGTCCTCCTCGCGCAGATGCACCAGGGAGATCAGCACGCTGCCCGGTACCGACATGCAGTTGGCGTATTCGAAGTAGTAGCCGCAGTAGCGCGACAGGCTGGCGGCCTGGTCGCGCAACGGCTGCAGCAGGGCCAGCAACGGATCGGTCCGCGGCAGCGCCTGGGCTTCCGGATGACGCGCGCCGACCAGCCGGGCGAACTGTTCGGGCGGCATTTCCAGCTCGTACCCCTCGACGCCGAAGAAGTCGCCGATGCGCTTGAGGTTGAACGGCGTCGGCCGGCTCTGCCCGCCCAGGTACTTGTTGAACTGGGCGCGATTGATGGCGAGCTTGCGGCACACCTCGGCGATGGACCGGTAGTGGCTGCACAGCAGCTTGAGATTTTCAGCAAGGTGGGAGGTCACAGGAGATGGCCCTGATCTGGCGCGAGTGTCGCCATTGTAGCATCAGGTCGCGCCACATCGCGGCCAGCCGCGAAATTGCTCCGCACGCCCTGCTGTTGAAACATCCCCCGCTTGCACGGCGCAGCGGCGCGCGCCGGACGCCCTAACAACGACAACAAGGTGAACATCGCCATGCTCGACCTTCTCAACGACCTTATCTGGAGCAAACTGCTGATCGTTATGCTGATCGGCCTGGGTCTGCTCTTCACCATCCGTTCCGGCTTCGTCCAGTTCCGCTATTTCGGCAACATGTTCACGATCTTCGGCCACGCCTTCGAGCGGCAGCCGGGACAGCTCTCCTCCTTCCAGGCGCTGATGCTCTCGGTCGCCGGCCGGGTCGGTGCAGGCAACATCGCCGGCGTCTCGGTGGCGATCATGCTCGGCGGCCCGGGCGCGATCTTCTGGATGTGGGTAGTGGCCCTGGTGGGCATGGCCACCAGCTATTTCGAATGCTCGCTGGCCCAACTGTACAAGCGCCGCGAACCTGACGGCACCTATCGCGGCGGCCCGGCGTTCTACATCCAGCACGGCCTCGGCCAGCGCTGGCTGGGCATCCTGGTGTCGATCCTGCTGCTGATGACCTTCGGCTTCGGCTTCAACGCCGTGCAGTCGTTCACCGTCGCCAGCTCGCTGCACGACACCTTCGGCGTACCCACCGTGGCCAGCGGCATCGCCCTGACCCTAGTGATCGGCGGCATCATCTTCGGCGGCATCCGCCGCATCGCCAAGTGGGCCGACGTGCTGGTGCCGGTCATGGCGTTCTCCTACCTGGGCATGGCGCTGTTCGTCATCGGCAGTAACCTCAGCGCGATTCCGGAAACCTTCGGCCTGATCTTCCGTAGCGCCTTCGGCCTCGAGCAGGCCTTCGCCGGCGGCATCGGCGCGGCCATTCTGATGGGCGTCAAGCGCGGCCTGTTCTCCAACGAGGCGGGCCTGGGCAGTGCGCCGAACGTCGCTGCGGTGGCCGAGGTCAAGCACCCGGTGGCGCAGGGTATCGTGCAGTCGCTGTCGGTGTTCATCGACACCATCATCCTGTGCAGCTGCACCGCGCTGATCATCCTGCTCTCCGGCGTCTACGAGCCGGGCATGGACCAGGCCGGCGTGGTGCTGACCCAGACCGCCGTCGCTGCCGTCGTTGGCGAGTGGGGCCGGGTGTTCGTCAGCGTCGCACTGCTGCTGTTCGTGTTCACCACGCTGATCTACAACTACTACCTGGGCGAAAACGCGCTGGGCTTCTTCACCGAGAAGCGCACCCCGGTGGTGATCTACCGCGTGCTGGTGATCATCCTCGTGCTCTGGGGTTCTGTGCAGGACCTGGGCACCGTGTTCGCCTTCGCCGACGTCACCATGGGCCTGCTGGCCATCGCCAACCTGATCGCCGTGGCCCTGCTGTTCAAGGTCGGCCTGCGCCTGATGCGCGACTACGACAGCCAGATCCGCGCCGGCATCGAGCAGCCCGTGCTCGATCCGAAGAACTACGCCGATCTGGACCTCGATCCGGCCGTGTGGCAGGCCAATGCCTCTGCCACGACGGACGCCTCCGCGCGGCGCTGACCGCGACGCGACAGGCCGGTCACCCGCCGCTCCGTTAACATGCGACGGCGGGTGGCCAGCCCACCCGCCCGATTTCCCGACGACCTGCGCCGATCAGCGAGGAGCGCGCGTGAACCCATCTATCCAACGCCTGCTGGTCCTCTACACCGGCGGCACCATCGGCATGCAGCAAAGCGCCGCCGGGCTGATGCCGGCATCCGGCTTCGAAGCCCGCATGCGCGAACAGCAGGCGCACGAGGCCGGGCCGCTGCCGGACTGGACCTTCCACGAGCTGCAGCCACTGCTGGACAGCGCCAACATGCATCCACGCCACTGGCAGCAGATGGCCGAGCGCATCCGCAGCGCGGTGACGGCGGAGGGCTGCGATGCCGTCCTGCTGCTGCATGGCACCGACACCCTGGCCTACAGTGCCGCCGCGCTGTCGTTCCTGCTGCTCGACCTGCCCGTACCGGTACTGCTCACTGGCGCCATGCTGCCGGCCGGTAGCGAGAGCAGTGATGCCTGGCCCAATCTGTTCGGCGCCATGCGCGCCCTGCAGGCCGGCCGGGTGAGCGGTGTGCAGCTGTACTTCAACGGTGCGCTGCTGCACGGTGCGCGGGTCAGCAAGCTGCGCAGCGACGCCTTTGATGCCTTCGCCGAAGCGCCGCGCCAGCGCCTGGCGAACGCCACCGCCGAGCGCCCGCCGGCCTTGCTGCCCCGGCGCCCGGCACAGGTCATGGTGCTGCCGCTGTATCCCGGCGTCGGCGCAGCACAGGTCCGGGCGCTGGTGGCCAGCGGCGCCCAGGCGCTGCTGCTGGAATGCTACGGCAGCGGCACCGGGCCGGCGGACGACGCCGAGTTCGTCGCGGCGCTGCGCCAGGCACACCGCCAGGGCGTGGTGCTGGCGGCGATCAGCCAGTGCCCGGGCGGCCATGTGGATTTCGGGGTCTATGCCGCCGGCAGCGCGCTGCGTGATGCCGGGCTGGTCTCCGGCGGCGGCATGACCCGCGAAGCGGCGCTGGGCAAGCTGTTCGCCCTGCTCGCCGCCGGCCTCGACCAGGCCCAGGTGGAACACTGGTTCTGCCGTGACCTGTGCGGCGAACTGGCGGGCTGACGCCAGCCCCCGGTGACACGCCTGCGGCGCCGATTGGCAGCCGCACTGGCGACTGGCGAGACCCGCCCGGCACCGCTACTCTCTGATGCGCCAACAACTACAAAAAAATGCGTCAAGGAGCCGATGCCATGGCCAGATCCCGAACTGCCCGGGCGCTGTTCGCCCTGCTCGTCAGTGCTGCGTTCAGCGTCCGGGCCGAACTGCCCGCCAGCTACCCGATCACCCTGCAGACCGACAGCTTCCCGCCTTTCAACATGGGGCCCAACAGCAAGGGCTTCGCCCGCGGCGACGACGTGCAGGGAATCGCTGCCGATACGGTGCGCGACATCTTCCGGCGCGCCGGCGTCTCCTACAACCTGACCCTGCGTGGCCCCTGGAGCCGGCTCTACGAACAGACCCAGCAGCAGCCCGCCCACGGTCTGTTCTCGGTGGCGCGCACGCCGCAGAACGCCGGTCAGTTCAAATGGGTCGGGCCGATGGCACACCATGACAGCGTACTGCTGGCGCCGGCCGGCAAGGGCCTGAAGCTCGACAGCCTGGCCCAGGCCCAGGGCTACCAGATCGGTGGACATGCCAACGGCACCGTCAGCCTGTTTCTGGAGAGTCAGGGCATCCGCACCATCAACAGCCTCAACGACACCGAAAACCTGCGCAAGTAGCTGACCGGGCGCATCGACCTCTGGGCCGTGGCCGATCCGGTGTGGCGCTACTTCGCCCGGCAGCAGGGCGTCGAGGAAGGCCAGCTGCAGGTGGCGCTGAGCTTTCGCAGCGAACCGCTGTACCTGGCGCTGAGTCCGGATACCCCCGATGCCGTGGTGAACCGTCTGCAGAAAGCCCTCGACGAGGTGATCGCCGAAGGTTACGCCGGCTGCAGCAAGACACCGGACCTCTGCTACCTGATCCAGAACCGCGGCAAGACGCTGGCCGGCAGCCGCTGAGCCCTCAGCTCGCCTGATAGCGGGCGCGTGGCGTGGCCATTGGCAGTGGGCCGTCGCCGATCATGCGGAACTCGCCTTTCTCGGCGTCGTAGGCGCGGATCTCGCTGGTGCCGATGTTGTAGATCCAGCCATGGATGAACAGCTGACCGCTGGCCAACCGCGCCGCCACCGAAGGATGGGTGCGCAGGTGGTCGAGCTGCGCGACCACGTTCTCCTCGGTGAGGATGCCCAGGGTGTTGTGGTCGGCACAGCCGCAGTTCTGCTCCACGACGATCTTGGCCACCTCGGCATGTCGCAGCCAGCCCTTGACCGTTGGCATCCGCTCTAGCTGCGCGGGATTGAGCACCGCCTTCATGGCACCGCAGTCGGAATGGCCGCAGACGATGATGTGCTGTACGCCGAGGGCCATCACGGCGAATTCGATGGCGGTCGACACGCCGCCGTTCATCTGCCCGTACGGCGGGACCACGTTGCCGACGTTGCGGGTGACGAACAGGTCGCCGGGCGAACTCTGGGTGATCAGCTCCGGGATGATCCGCGAGTCGGCACAGGTGATGAACATCGCCCGGGGTTTCTGCTCGTAGGCGAGCTTCTCGAACAGTTCGCGCTGCTGCGGATACACCTCTTCGCGGAAGCGCTTAACGCCTGAGACGATGTGGTCAAGGGCCTCCTGGGCGGTTTCGCCCGTCTTGTCGTCGCTCATGTTCAGTTCTCTCCAGTTGCAAGGGTAGGCGCCATCACGGCGCGTCAGAATACGGACCAGCCAATGCGCTGCGACAGCGCCTCCAGCGCGGCCATGCCGATCAGTGAGTTGCCGGCGGCGTTCAGTTCGGGCGACCAGACGCAGACGGTGAAGCGCCCCGGCACCACCGCGACGATGCCGCCGCCGACACCGCTCTTGCCGGGCAGCCCGACCCGATAGGCGAAGTTGCCGGCCTCGTCGTAGAGGCCGCTGGTGGCCATGATCGCGTTGACCTGCTTGGCCTGGCGCGGCGTGAGCACGGCCTCGCCGCCCTGCGGGCAGACGCCGTCGCGGGCGAGGAAGCCAAACGCGCGGGCCAGATCGACGCAACTCATACGCAGCGCGCAGTGGTGGAAGTAGCTGCGCAGTACCGCCTCGACGTCGTTGTGGAAGTTGCCGAACGACTGCATCAGGTAGGCCATGGCGGCATTGCGTGCGCGATGCTGGTACTCGGACTCGGCCACCCGGGTGTCGGAGATGACCAGCGGGTTGCCGGACAGGTGCCGGACGAAGTCGCGCATCGACAGTTCGGGCGTGGCGAAGCGCGACTGGTTGACGTCGCAGATCACCAGCGCGCCGGCGTTGATGAACGGATTGCGCGGCCGGCCGCGTTCGAATTCCAGCTGCACGAGCGAATTGAACGGTTGCCCGGAGGGTTCGTGGCCGAGGCGCTCCCATAGCGATTCGCCGCGATGGCCGATGGCCTGTACCAGGCTGAACACCTTGGAAATGCTCTGGATCGAGAACGGCGTCTGCGCGTCGCCGGCATGGAACAGCTCGCCGTCGGCGCTGCACACGGCGATGCCCAGCTGATCCGGCGCCACGTCGGCCAAGGCCGGGATGTAGCTGGCCACACGGCCCTGCCCGAGCAGCGGGCGCACCTCGTCGAGAATCTCCTGCAACAGCGCGTGCATCGTCAGCTCCATCGGTCCTGGTGGAGGATGGACGCCCGCGCGGGCCATGGCATCACAGCGCGGCTCAGAACTTCTCCGGGCGCAGCACTTCCACCTCGGCCAGGTAGCAGACCATGGCGAAGTTCGCGTAGTAGCGCGCCTGCAGGTGCTCGGCGATCCGCTCGGCCAGCTCGCGGTTGCAGATCACTTCCAGGCGGATGTTGCCATCGGTGTCCCAGCCGGCGCTGCGTACCCCGCGGCTGCCGCTGCCGCGGGCGTCGGACAGGGTCCAGCCCGGGGCACCCAGGGTTTTCAGGTCGGCTTCCAGCTTGTGTTCCAGAGCCGCCTCGCAGATCACGGTCAGCAGTGTTCGGTTGTGCGCGTTCATGTCAGAACCCCCAGGCGATCAGCCGCTCGGCCAGGGCCAGGTAGAGCGGAATGCCGATCAGGATGTTGAACGGAAAGGTGATGCCCAGCGATGCGGTCAGCGACAGCGACGGATTGGCCTCCGGCACCGCCAGACGCATCGCCGCCGGCACCGCGATGTAGGACGCACTCGCCGCCAGCGTGGCGAGCATTGCCGTGCCGCCCAGCGAAAGCCCCATGAAGCGCGCCAGCAGCGCGCCGATCAGCGCACCGATCAGCGGCATTACCAGGGCGAAGGCGGCAAGCTTGACGCCGTAACGCTTGAGCGAGCCGAGCTGGCCGGAGGCGATCAGGCCCATCTCCAGCAGGAAGAACGCCAGTACCGGTTTGAACATGCTGGTGTACAGCGGTTCGAGGGGCTTGATCGCCTCCTTGCCGGCAATGGCGCCGATCAGCAGGCCGCCGAGCAGCAGCATGATGCTCTTGCCGAGGAAGATCTCGCGGCCCAGCTCCTTCCAGTCGGTGTCCTTCGACACACCCTTGGCCAGCAGGATGCCCACCAGGATCGCCGGGATCTCGAGGATCGCCACGAACAGCGGCATGTAGCTTTCGAAGAACACCTCGCGCGCCGCCAGGTACGCCACCACCACGGCGAAGGTACCGGCACTCACCGAACCGTAGTGCGCCGCCACCGCCGCGGCGTTGACCCGGTCGAAGCGCAGGCCGCGCAGCAGGACGAACGCCAGGATCGGCAGCAGCACGCCCAGCGCCAGCACCAGCAGCGACTGGCCGAGCAGCGCGGCACTGGCCTGCTCGGCCAGCTCCACCCCGCCATGCAGACCGATCGCCAACAGCAGCACGATCGACAGCGTCTCGTAGAGCGCTGGTGGCAACTTCAACTCGCTCTTCACCAGCCCGGCGAACAGGCCGAAGACGAAGAACAGCACTACCGGGTCGATACCCATCTACATTCTCCACAGCTCGGAAATTGAACCGCTCCCTGGCAGACACTGGCTCGAAAAAAGGAGCCACTGGGGCTCCCAAAGGGGACACATTGCCAGCGCCTTGCGTTCCGCCGCCCGCTGCACAGCGCGGGCCGCCGGATCGAAACGACGCTGGGGTGGCGCGATCGAATCGCCGCGCCACCCTTCACTCAGCCCTCGATCTCTATCAAGACTTCTCCCGGGTTCACCCGGTCACCTTTGGCGACGTGAACGGCTTTCACCGTGCCGGCGATGGGCGCCTGGATCTCGGTCTCCATCTTCATCGCCTCGCTGACCAGTACGGTCTGCCCGGCCTTCACCACGTCGCCGACGGCGACCAGCACGTCGACCACGTTGCCCGGCATGGTGGTGCTGACGTCGCCCGGCGCGCTGGCCTGCTTGCGCTGGCTGCCGCCACCGCCGACAAACGCGTTCAGCGGCTCGAACACCACTTCCTCGGGCATGCCGTCGATGGAGAGATAGAAGTGCCGCTTGCCCTCGCCCTTGACGCCGACGCCGGTGATGTCGACGCGGTAGGTCTCGCCGTGCACATCGATGACGAACTCGGTCGGCGTGCCCTCGACGCTGGCGGCCGCGGCCTTGCCGTCGGGGATCGGCAGCAGCACCTCGGGTTGCAGCGTGCCGGCCTCGCGCTCCTCGAGGAACTTGCGGCCGATGTCCGGGAACATGGCGAAGGTCAGCACGTCTTCCTCGCTCTTGGCCAGCTCGCCGATGTCCTTGCGCAGCTTGTCCAGTTCCGGCGCCAGCAGGTCGGCCGGGCGGCACTCGATGACCTCCTCGCTGCCGATGGCCTGGAAGCGCAGGTGCTCGCAGACCGGCGCCGGCGCCTTGCCGTAACGGCCCTGCAGGTAGTACTTCACCTCGGTGGTGATGGTCTTGTAGCGCTCACCGGCGAGCACGTTGAAGAACGCCTGGGTGCCGACGATCTGCGAGGTCGGCGTGACCAGCGGCGGGTAGCCGAGGTCCTTGCGCACCTTGGGAATCTCCGCCAGTACTTCGTCCATGCGGTGCAGCGCACCCTGCTCCTTGAGCTGGTTGGCGAGGTTGGAAATCATCCCGCCGGGCACCTGGTTGACCTGCACGCGGGTGTCGACGCCGGTGAACTCGCTTTCGAACTGGTGATACTTCTTGCGCACGGCGTAGAAGTACAGGCCGATCTCCTGCAGCAGCTCGAGGTCGAGGCCGGTGTCGTACGGCGTGCCCTTGAGCGCGGCGACCATGGACTCGGTGCCCGGATGGCTGGTGCCCCAGGCCATGCTGGAGATGGCGGTGTCGATGTGGTCGGCACCATTCTCGATGGCCTTGAGCTGGCACATGCTGGCCACGCCGGCGGTGTCGTGGGAATGGATGAACACCGGAAGGTCGATGTCGGCCTTCAGCGCGCGGACCAGATCGCCAGTGGCGAACGGGGTCAGCAGGCCAGCCATGTCCTTGATGGCGATGGAGTCGACGCCCATGGCCGCCATCTGCCGCGCCTGCTCGACGAACAGCTCGACGGTGTGCACCGGGCTGGTGGTATAGGCGATGGTGCCCTGGGCGTGCTTGCCGCTCTTCTTCACCGCGCGGATGGCGGTTTCCAGGTTCCGTACGTCGTTCATTGCATCGAAGATGCGGAACACGTCGATGCCGTTCTCCGCCGCACGGGCACAGAACGCCTCCACCACGTCATCGCTGTAGTGACGGTAGCCCAGCAGGTTCTGGCCACGCAGCAGCATCTGCAGGCGGGTATTGGGCAGCGCTGCCTTGAGCTGGCGCAGGCGCTCCCATGGGTCCTCCTTGAGGAAGCGCACGCAGGCGTCGAAGGTGGCGCCACCCCAGACTTCCAGCGACCAGTAGCCGACACGGTCGAGCTTGTCGCAGATCGGCAGCATGTCCTCGGTGCGCATGCGGGTGGCCAGCAGCGACTGGTGGGCGTCACGCAGGATGGTGTCGGTGACGGTGATTTTCTTCTGGGCAGTCATGGTGCGTTCCTCACAGGCCTGCGTGGGCGGCGATGGCGGCGGCGATGGCCAGGGCCAGTTCGCCCGGCTTGCGTTTGATCGAGTAGTTCAGCAGTTCCGGATGGTTGTCGACGAAGCTGGTATTGAACTGGCCGCTGCGGAAATCCGGATTGGCGAGAATCTGCTGGTAGTAGGTGGCAGTGGTCTTCACACCCTGCACGCGCATGTCATCCAGCGCGCGCGAGCCGCGGGCCAGCGCCTCTTCCCAGGTCAACGCCCAGACCACCAGCTTCAGGCACATGGAGTCGTAATACGGTGGAATGGTGTAACCGGTGTAGATCGCCGTGTCGGTGCGCACGCCCGGCCCGCCGGGAGCGTAGTAGCGGGTGATCTTGCCGAAGCAGGGCAGGAAGTTGTTGCGCGGGTCCTCGGCGTTGATGCGGAACTGCAGGGAGAAGCCGCGATGCTGGATGTCTTCCTGCTTGACCGACAGCGGCTGGCCCGAAGCGATGCGGATCTGCTCGCGCACGATGTCGATGCCGGTGATTTCCTCGGTGATGGTGTGCTCCACCTGCACCCGGGTGTTCATCTCCATGAAGTACACCTCGCCATCGGCGAGCAGGAACTCCACGGTACCGGCGTTCTCGTAACCCACCGCCTTGGCGGCACGCACGGCCAGGTCGCCGATATAGGCGCGCTGCTCGGGGGTGAGCTGCGGGCTGGGGGCGATCTCGATGAGCTTCTGGTTGCGCCGCTGGATCGAGCAGTCGCGCTCGAACAGGTGCACGGTGTTGCCGAAACTGTCAGCCAGTACCTGCGCCTCGATGTGCTTGGGCTCGACGATGCACTTTTCCAGGAACACCTCGGCACTGCCGAAGGCCTTGGTCGCTTCGGAGATCACCCGCGGGTAAGCCGACTCGAGCTCTGCCTGCGAGTTGCAGCGACGAATGCCGCGGCCACCACCACCGGAGGTGGCCTTGAGCATCACCGGATAACCGATGCGCTCGGCTTCGCGCAGCGCCTCGGCGAGGTCCTTGACGTTGCCTTCGGTGCCCGGCGTGACCGGCACGCCGGCCTTGATCATGCTGCGACGGGCTTCGGTCTTGTCGCCCATGCGGCGAATCACGTCTGCCGAAGGCCCGACGAACTTGATCCCGCGCTCGGCGCAGATTTCCGCCAGTTCGGCGTTCTCGGAAAGGAATCCATAGCCGGGATGCAGGGCATCGCAGCCGGTCTCTACCGCCAGGTTCACCAGCTTGCGCGGGTTCAGGTAGCCGGCCAGCGGGTCCTCGCCGATGAAATAGGCCTCGTCGGCACGCTTGACGTGCAGCGCATGGCGGTCGGCTTCGGAGAACACCGCCACCGAGCGGACGCCCATTTCGGCACAGGCGCGGACGATGCGCACCGCGATCTCCCCGCGATTGGCGATCAGCAGCTTCTTGATCACGCTGTCTTCCCTCGGATCGTTGAGCAGGCGACCCGCGAGCGGGTCAGGATCACTCGCCTTGCTGGCGATTCGTTTCACCCTACGCCCGTGAGGGGGATTACTGAAAATGAATAATTGTTTTCTTTGGGATAAGTATTTACTTATATGTGTGTCAGGAATGACTGTTTCTTGACCAGTCAGACAGAAACGCCGCAGGTTTGACTGTTCCGCGAAATGCAGGCGAACTACTGGTAAAAAGATGCGAAAATCATTGATGCGCATGACATTGCGCCAGCTTCAGGTGTTCCGCGCGGTCTGCGAGACGCTTTCCTACAGCCGCGCAGCGGAGGAGATGGCGCTGACCCAACCGGCGGTGAGTCTGCAGATCCGCCAGTTGGAAGAACTGGTCGGCCAGCCGCTATTCGAGTATGTCGGCAAGAAGCTCTACCTCACCGACGCGGCCGAGGCGCTGCAGCGCGCCAGCACCGACATCTTCGGTCGGCTGGACAGCCTCGACATGCAGCTCTCCGACCTGCAGGGCTCGCTGCAGGGCCAGCTCAACCTCGCCGTGGAGTCCAGCGCCAAGTACGTCACGCCGCATCTGTTCGCCGCGTTCAAGCGCCTGCATCCGGAAGTCAGCCTGCAGCTGGTGGTGGTCAATCATGCCCAGGCGGTGAAACGCCTGTCGGTCAGCCGTGACGACCTGCTGATCATGTCCCAGGTACCCACCGACATGGACCTGGAGTTCATGCCCTTCCTCAACAATCCGATCATCGCCGTGGCGCCCGCCGAGCACCCGCTTTGCCACGCGGCGACGCTGTCGCTGCAGGACCTGACGAGCTATCCGCTGCTGGTACGCGAACCGGGCTCCGGCACGCGCAAGGCCGCCGAGGACTACCTGCGGCAGAAACGCGCGCACTTCACCCAGACCCTTCAGGTCGCCTCGCTGGATGCGCTGCGCGAATGCGTGGTGGCCGGCCTCGGGCTGGCACTGCTGCCGCGCCACGCGGTACATCTTGAGCTGGCCGCCGGCCTGCTGCGGGAATTGCCGGTAGCGGAATTGCCGCTGTATCGCAGCTGGTGTGTGGTGCATCCGCGCGGCAAGCGCCTGAGCCCGGTGGCCCAGGCGTTCTTCGCCTTCCTCCGTGAAGAACGCGCGCAGATCAGTGCGCTGGCGGAGCGCTTCGCCGGCCCGCCGACGACTCGATCAGCGAGTTGAACACCAGCGTATCGGCATAGTCGTCCAGTTCGGCGTGCAGCTGGCGCTGCTCGGTGTAGCTTTCGATGGCGCGGCGGAAACGCATGCGGCGCTCATCCTGCTGCTTGCGGCGAGCCTTGCTGTCGAGTGGCGCGGTGACGTCGTTGTGCCGGAGCATGGGCGGTCTCCCAGATCAGGTAACGGGAGACCAGCATCGGCGCTGCGGATGACAGCCTGAAGTCAGCGCGATGACGCGTCCATGAAGCCGCCGCGGCTCACTCCTCGTGCGTCTTCACCGTCTTCGGCGACAGACGCAGGCTGCGCAGGCTGCGCTTGACGCTCTTGAGGTGGTTGACCAGGCTCGGCCCGCGAGCCATGGCCACCCCCATCGCCAGCACGTCGATCACCACCAGGTGGGCGATGCGCGAGGTCAACGGGGTATAGATCTCGGTGTCTTCCTGCACGTCGATGGCCAGGTTGATCGTGGCCAGCTCGGCCAGCGGCGTCTGGCTCGGGCACAGGGTGATCAGGGTAGCGCCCGACTCACGCACCACGTTGGCGGTGATCAGCAGGTCCTTGGAGCGGCCGGACTGGGAAATGCAGATCGCTACATCGGTGGGCTTGAGCGTGACCGCTGACATCGCCTGCATGTGCGGATCGGAATAGGCCGCGGCCGACAGCAGCAGACGGAAGAACTTGTGCTGCGCATCGGTGGCCACCGCACCGGACGCGCCGAAGCCGTAGAACTCGACCCGCTCGGCCTTGGCCATGGCGGTGATGGCGCGCTGCAGGGCATCCGGGTCGAGGCGCTCACGCACCTCCATCAGGGTGTGCAGCGTGGTGTCGAAGATCTTCAGCGCGAAGTCAGCCACCGAGTCGTTCTCGCTGATGGCGAACTGGCCGAAGCTGGCGCCGGCGGCCAGGCTCTGCGCCAGCTTGAGCTTGAGGTCCTGGAAGCCGAGGCAGCCGATGGCCCGGCAGAAGCGCACGATGGTCGGCTCGCTGACGCCGACGGTGTGCGCCAGGTCGGCCATGGAACTGTGCATCACCGAGGCCGGATCGAGCAGGACATGGTCGGCCACCTTCAACTCCGACTTCCGTAGCAGGCTTCTCGACTGGGCGATGTGTTGCAGCAGATTCACGTGGCGGGCTCGCTATGCTCACGACTGAGGGCTCGTTCGGGCGCGACAGGCACCGCTCGGCCATCAGCGGGTTGTAGTGGGGCGGTAGTTATACTACAAGCCTCGCCATGACGCCCATTTTTTGCCCCTGGGAGAGATTCGATGTCGATTTCCTGTGACATGCTCGTGTTCGGCGGGACCGGTGACCTGACGCTGCACAAACTGCTTCCGGCGCTGTATCACCTGCACCGCGACGGCCGCCTGCATGCCGACGTGCGGATTCTCGCCCTGGCGCGCAAGAAGCTTGACCGCGACGGCTACCTGGCCCTGGCCGAGCGTCACTGCCGCGCGCAGGTCGCACGCGGCGACTTCAGCCCGGACACCTGGCAGGCCTTCGCCCAGCGCGTCGACTACTTCGCCATGGACGCCTCCCAGCGCAGCGACTACCTGCGTCTGGCCCAGCACCTCGGCCAGGCCAACGGCCGCGTGCGGGTCTACTACCTGGCCACTGCGCCCGATCTGTTCGAACCCATCGCCGCCAACCTGGAAAGCGCAGGGCTTGCCGGTGACGATGCGCGCATCGTGCTGGAGAAGCCCATCGGCCATTCGCTGGATTCGGCGCTGGAGATCAACGAAGCCATCGGTGCGGTGTTCCCCGAAGCGCGCATCTACCGGATCGACCACTACCTGGGCAAGGAAACGGTGCAGAACCTCATGGCGCTGCGCTTCGCCAACGCCCTGTTCGAACCGATCTGGCGCGCCGGGCATATCGACCACGTGCAGATCACCGTGGCCGAAACCCTTGGCGTGGAGAACCGCGGCGGCTACTACGACAATGCCGGCGCCATGCGCGACATGCTGCAGAACCATCTGCTGCAGCTGCTCTGCCTGGTAGCGATGGAGGCGCCGGTGCGTTTCGATGCCAAGCACATCCGCGGCGAGAAGGTGAAGGTGCTCGAAGCGCTCAAGCCGATCACCGGCAACGACGTGCTGGACAAGACCGTACGCGGCCAATACGGCGCCGGGCGCATCGGCGGTCACGACGTGCCGGCCTACTACTTCGAGCCCAACATCGACAACGACAGCGACACCGAAACCTTCGTCGCGGTGAAGGCCGAGATCGACAACTGGCGCTGGGCCGGCGTGCCCTTCTACCTTCGCACCGGCAAGCGCATGGCGCGCAAGCGCTCGGAGATCATCATCACCTTCAAGCAGGTGCCGCACCTGCTGTTCGCCAAGGGCGAGGTCAACCGCCTGGTCATCAGCCTGCAGCCGGAAGAAAGCATCAGCCTGCAACTGATGGCCAAGGCACCCGGCAAGGGCATGCAGCTCGAGCCGGTGGAACTGGACCTCAACCTGGCCCATGCCTTCAGCAGCACCCGCCGCTGGGAGGCCTACGAGCGCCTGCTGCTGGATGTCATCGAAGGCGATTCGACGCTGTTCATGCGCCGCGACGAGGTGGAAGCCGCCTGGAACTGGGTCGATCCGATCCTGCGCGGCTGGAGCAGCTACTACCGCAAACCGCGACCCTACCCGGCCGGCGAGGACGGTCCGGAACAGGCACACCAGTTCATCGAACGGCAAGGCCACAGCTGGTGGCAATGATCCTTTTTCGTGACCAGAAAGTTACCGGATGAGATGCCCGCAATTGCTCTCTCGCGAATTAGCCCGGAGCGCCCGAATAATGCGCGCTAGAGGGCAGCGAGAACTTTGCGGCGACTACGAAGCGTGACTCAAACAATTAAGAGCGGGAGCCGGGAGAACTGCGGAATATATGGGCGTCACACTAGCGCCATATATTCCGGACTCGATCACAGAAGTCTTACGAATATCGAATCGCCCAGCGCGGCCTTATCCGCCCAGCCCCTTCGTTTTTCCCAGACGCCCCGCGCAAGCTACCAATCCGCCGCGCCAAGTACCGCCACAGCCCTCGCCCGGCGTGGCTTTCAGCCAGACAGACCGCCAGTCAGAGAACTTCTGACGCGCTTTGCGCTCGAACTTCCAGCCTGAATTCAAATTGCATTTCGGTGACAGCTAAGTTGCCCGGCAAGCTGACCATCGCAATACACAGAAACATTCTGCGCGCCAGCGCAGTTATCATGCGGGTTTCAGCGGCAACAGCGACGCACACTTCCCATATTCCGTTACATGGGTTGAGAAACTTGTGCGGATATGCCTACCCTAAAAAGGAATTCAATCAACAACCCCAAAGGCATTGTTTTGAGTTTCCCCACCGTAATGCTCCGTCGCCCAACCGACGGCGACGGTTACAACCTTCATCAGCTGGTGGCGCGCTGCCAGCCCCTCGACACCAATTCGGTCTACTGCAACCTGCTGCAGTGTTCCGATTTCGCTGATACCGCCATCGCCGCAGAGAACGCCCAAGGCGAGCTGGTCGGTTTCATCTCGGGTTACCGCCCCCCTTCGCGGCCGGACACGCTGTTCGTCTGGCAGGTCGCCGTCGACAGCTCGATGCGCGGTCAGGGGCTGGCCCTGCGCATGCTGCTGGCACTGACCGCCCGGGTCGCTCGCGAGTACGGCGTGCGTTACATGGAAACCACCATCTCGCCGGACAACGGGGCGTCACAGGCGCTGTTCAAGCGGGCCTTCGACCGCCTCGATGCCAACTGCACGACGCGCACGCTGTTCGCCCGCGACACACATTTCGCCGGTCAGCACGAGGACGAGGTGCTCTACCGCGCCGGCCCGTTCACCGTTTCCCATCTAGAAGAAGAGCTCAAGGAGCACGCATGAAAACTTTTGAACTGAATGAATCCAGGGTTCGCAGCTACTGCCGTTCCTTCCCCGTGGTCTTCAAGCAGGCCCAGGGCGCCGAACTGGTCACCCAGGACGGCAAGCGCTACATCGACTTCCTCGCTGGTGCCGGCACGCTCAACTACGGGCACAACCATCCGGTGCTCAAGCAGGCGCTGCTCGAGTACATCGAGAGCGACGGCATCACCCACGGCCTGGACATGTACACCGAAGCCAAGGAGCGTTTCCTCGAAACCTTCAACCGGCTGATCCTCGAGCCACGCGGCATGGGCGACTACCGCATGCAGTTCACCGGCCCGACCGGCACCAACGCGGTCGAGGCGGCGATGAAGCTGGCGCGCAAGGTCACCGGGCGCAACAACATCATCAGTTTCACCAACGGCTTCCACGGCTGCAGCATTGGCGCGCTGGCCGCCACCGGCAACCAGCATCACCGCGGCGGCTCCGGCATCGGCCTCTCCGACGTCAGCCGCATGCCCTACGCCAACTATTTCGGCGACAAGACCAACACCATCGGCATGATGGACAAGCTCTTGTCCGACCCATCCAGCGGGATCGACAAGCCCGCCGCGGTGATCGTCGAGGTGGTCCAGGGCGAAGGCGGTCTGAACACAGCATCGGCCGAGTGGATGCGCAAGCTCGAGAAGCTCTGCCGCAAGCACGAGATGCTGCTGATCGTCGATGACATCCAGGCCGGCTGCGGCCGCACCGGGACTTTCTTCAGCTTCGAAGAGATGGGCATCCAGCCGGATATCGTCACGCTGTCCAAGTCGCTGTCCGGCTACGGCCTGCCGTTCGCCATGGTGTTGCTGCGCCAGGAGCTGGACCAGTGGAAGCCCGGCGAACACAACGGCACCTTCCGCGGCAACAACCATGCATTCGTCACGGCGGCCGCGGCAGTCGAGCACTTCTGGCAGAACGACACGTTCGCCAACAGCGTGAAGGCCAAGGGCAAGCGCATCGCCGACGGCATGCAGCGCATCATCCGTCGCCACGGCCCGGATTCGCTGTTCCTCAAGGGCCGCGGGATGATGATCGGCATCAGCTGCCCCGATGGCGAGATTGCCGCCGCAGTGTGCCGCCACGCCTTCGAAAACGGCCTGGTGATCGAGACCAGCGGCGCCCACAGCGAAGTGGTCAAGTGCCTCTGCCCGCTGATCATCAGCGATGAGCAGATCGACAAGGCACTTTCCATCCTCGACAAGGCCTTTGCCGCCGTGATGAGCGAGCAGACCGAGAACCAAGCTTCCTGAGGTATCCGCAATGATCGTCAGAACCCTCGCCGAGTGCGAAAAGACCGACCGCAAGGTCCACAGCCAGACCGGCACCTGGGACAGCACGCGCATGCTGCTCAAGGACGACAAGGTGGGATTCTCCTTCCACATCACCACCATCTACGCCGGCAGCGAGACGCACATCCACTACCAGAACCACTTCGAGTCGGTGTACTGCATCAGCGGCAATGGCGAGATCGAAACCATCGCCGACGGCAAGATCTACAAGATCGAGCCGGGCACGCTGTACGTGCTGGACAAGCATGACGAGCACCTGCTGCGCGGTGGCAGCGAAGACATGAAGCTGGCCTGCGTCTTCAACCCGCCGCTCAACGGGCGCGAAGTGCATGACGAAAGCGGCGTCTATCCGCTGGAGGCCGAAACCGTCTGATACCGGTTAACCGGGGCGGCCACCGCGCCGCCCCGCCATTACAAGAAAGGAGGTAAGCGTGAACCCTATGCAAGCCGACCTGTATCCCTCGCGCCAGGAAGACCAGCCCAGCTGGCAGGAACGCCTGGATCCGGTCGTCTACCGCAGCGACCTGGAGAATGCGCCGATCGCGGCAGAGCTGGTCGAACGCTTCGAACGCGACGGCTACCTGGTCATCCCCAATCTGTTCAGCGCCGACGAAGTCGCGCTGTTTCGCGCCGAACTCGAGCGCATGCGCCAGGACCCGGCCGTCGCCGGTTCGGGCAAGACCATCAAGGAACCCGACAGCGGTGCGATCCGCTCGGTGTTCGCCATCCACAAGGACAACGAGCTGTTCGCCCGCGTCGCAGCCGACGAGCGCACCGCCGGCATCGCCCGCTTCATCCTTGGCGGCGACCTGTACGTGCACCAGTCGCGAATGAACTTCAAGCCCGGCTTCACCGGCAAGGAGTTCTACTGGCACTCGGATTTCGAGACCTGGCACATTGAGGACGGCATGCCGCGCATGCGCTGCCTGTCCTGCTCGATCCTCTTGACCGACAACGAGCCGCACAACGGCCCGCTGATGCTGATGCCCGGCTCGCACAAGCACTACGTGCGCTGTGTCGGAGCCACACCGGAAAATCACTACGAGAAGTCCTTGCGCAAGCAGGAGATCGGCATCCCCGACCAGAACAGCCTGAGCGAGCTGGCCAGCCGCTTCGGCATCGACTGCGCCACCGGCCCCGCCGGCAGCGTGGTGTTCTTCGACTGCAACACCATGCACGGCTCCAACGGCAACATCACGCCCAGCGCGCGGAGCAATCTGTTCTACGTCTACAACCACGTGGATAATGCCGTGCAGGCTCCGTTCTGCGAGCAGAAACCGCGCCCGGCCTTTGTCGCCGAACGCGAGAATTTCAAGCCGCTGGACATTCGGCCGCAACAGTATCTCTGAGGCGATGGGGCGCGTCTGATGACGGGCCCCTTCCCCCGGCTTGGCCGATCGCTACCGGCCCAGGGAAATTCACTCCAGCTCGTTGATCGACAGGTGCGCCAGCCGCGCGCCGGGCCCGTCAACGGCCTGCCAGATTCGGACGCTATAAAAAGATGCATACCGTGGAAAAGATCGGCGGCACGTCGATGAGCCGCTTCGAGGAAGTTCTCGACAATATCTTCATCGGCCGCCGGGAAGGCGCAGCGCTGTACCAGCGCATCTTCGTCGTCTCGGCCTACAGCGGCATGACCAACCTGCTGCTGGAGCACAAGAAGACCGGCGAGCCCGGCGTCTACCAACGCTTCGCCGATGCGCAGAGCGAAGGTGCCTGGCGCGAAGCGCTGGAGGGTGTGCGCCAGCGCATGCTCGCCAAGAACGCCGAGCTGTTCAGTTCCGAGTACGAACTGCACGCCGCCAACCAGTTCATCAACTCGCGCATCGACGATGCCAGCGAGTGCATGCACAGCCTGCAGAAGCTTTGCGCCTACGGCCACTTCCAGCTCTCCGAACACCTGATGAAGGTGCGCGAGATGCTCGCTTCCCTCGGCGAAGCCCACAGCGCCTTCAACTCGGTGCTGGCGCTCAAGCAGCGCGGCGTCAACGCGCGCCTGGCCGACCTCACCGGCTGGCAGCAGGAAGCACCGCTGCCGTTCGAGGAGATGATTTCCAGCCACTTCGCCGGCTTCGACTTCAGCCGCGAACTGGTGGTCGCCACCGGTTACACCCATTGCGCCGAAGGCCTGATGAACACCTTCGATCGCGGCTACAGCGAGATCACCTTCGCCCAGATCGCCGCCGCCACCGGCGCACGCGAGGCCATCATCCACAAGGAATTTCACCTCTCCTCGGCCGACCCGAATCTGGTGGGTGCCGACAAAGTGGTCACCATCGGCCGCACCAACTACGACGTCGCCGACCAGCTGTCGAACCTCGGCATGGAGGCGATCCACCCGCGCGCCGCCAAGACCCTGCGTCGCGCCGGCGTCGAACTGCGCATCAAGAATGCCTTCGAGCCCGAGCATGGCGGCACGCTGATCAGCCAGGACTACAAGTCCGAGAAGCCCTGCGTCGAGATCATCGCCGGGCGCAAGGACGTCTTCGGCATCGAGGTGTTCGACCAGGACATGCTCGGCGACATCGGCTACGACATGGAGATCAGCAAGCTGCTCAAGCAGCTCAAGCTCTATGTCGTGAACAAGGATTCCGACGCCAACAGCATCACCTACTACGCCTCCGGTTCGCGCAAGCTGATCAACCGCGCCGCGCGACTGATCGAGGAGCAGTACCCGGCCGCCGAGGTCACCGTGCACAACCTGGCCATCGTTTCGGCCATCGGCTCCGACCTCAAGGTCAAGGGCATTCTGGCCAAGACCGTGGCCGCTCTGGCCGAGGCCGGCATCAGCATCCAGGCGATCCACCAGTCGATCCGTCAGGTGGAGATGCAGTGCGTGGTCAACGAGGAAGACTACGACGCCGCCATCGCCGCGCTGCACCGCGCACTGATCGAGCCGGAAAACCATGGCGACGTGATCGCCGCAGCCTGATTCGGGCTTGCAACACAAAACGCCGGGCTCGTCCCGGCGTTTTGCTGTCTGCACGGCCGCCCATCCCGTATGACGCCGATCAATACCGCTCGCCCGGGGCGGGAGGACCATGACTGCAAGCGGCACCTGCCGGTCGCAAGACGCGCGAGGCGCCCCATCGCTCCCCCATGAAGCAGGAGTTGCCATGTTCCCCGAGTACCGCGATCTGATCACCCGTCTCAAGGCTGAAAACAAGACCTTTGCCCGCCTGTTCGACGAGCACAACGACCTCGACCAGCGGGTGAAGAACATCGAGGCGCACATCGTGCCGGGCACCGACAGCGAGGTGGAAAACCTGAAGAAGCAGAAGCTGCAGCTCAAGGATCGACTCTACGACATGCTCAAGGAGGCATCCGTCGCCTGACCCCTGCGCGCCCCGCTCGCGGGGCGCTGCCTGCCGCGTCATTGCGGACAACGCTCGACGCGCAATCGCCGGGCAAGCGCAGTAAAATGCCGCGCTTTCGATACCCCTGCGAGTCCCGCGCCATGAACACCCCCAACCGCACCGAGCTGCTGTCGCCTGCCGGCACGCTGAAATCCATGCGCTACGCCTTCGCCTACGGCGCCGATGCGGTGTACGCCGGGCAGCCACGCTACAGCCTGCGCGTACGCAACAACGAGTTCGACCACGCCAACCTCAAGGTCGGCATCGACGAGGCCCACGCGCTGGGCAAGCAGTTCTACGTGGTGGTCAACATCGCCCCGCACAACGCCAAGCTCAAGACCTTCATCAAGGACCTGGAGCCGGTGGTGGCGATGGGGCCGGACGCGCTGATCATGTCCGACCCGGGGCTGATCATGCTGGTGCGCCAGCATTTTCCGCAGCAGACCATCCACCTCTCGGTACAGGCCAATGCGGTGAACTGGGCGACGGTGAAGTTCTGGGAAAGCCAGGGCGTCTCCCGGGTGATCCTTTCCCGCGAGCTGTCGCTGGAGGAGATCGGCGAGATACGCGAGCAGGTGCCGGGCATGGAGCTGGAAGTGTTCGTCCATGGTGCGCTGTGCATGGCCTATTCCGGTCGCTGCCTGCTGTCGGGCTACATCAACAAGCGCGACCCCAACCAGGGCACCTGCACCAATGCCTGCCGCTGGGAATACAAGACCCACGAGGCCAAGGAGGACGAACTGGGCAACTCGGTTCACCTCTACGAGCCCATCGCCGTGCAGCAGGTCGAGGCGCAGGGCAACCCGACCCTGGGCGTCGGAGCGCCCACCGACAAGGTGTTCCTGCTCGAGGATGTCTCGCGGCCCGGCGAGTTCATGGAGGCGACCGAGGACGAGCACGGCACCTACATCATGAACTCCAAGGACCTGCGCGCCGTGCAGCATGTCGAGCGGCTGGTGCAGATGGGCGTGCACTCGCTGAAGATCGAAGGCCGCACCAAGAGCCACTACTACGTGGCGCGTACTGCGCAGGTCTACCGCAAGGCCATCGATGACGCACTGGCCGGCCGGCCGTTCGACAAGTCGTTGATGGACACCCTCGAATCCCTGGCCCACCGCGGCTATACCGAAGGTTTCCTGCGCCGTCACGTGCATGACGAATACCAGAACTACGAACGCGGCTTCTCGCTCTCCGAGCGCCAGCAGTTCGTCGGCGAGCTGACCGGCGAGCGGCGCAACGGCCTGGCCGAGGTGAAAGTGAAAAACCGCTTCGCGGTCGGCGACAGGCTGGAGCTGATGACACCGCAGGGCAATCTCAACCTGCGCCTGGAGACCCTGGAAAGCAGCCGCGGCGAGGCCATCGAGGTTGCGCCGGGCGACGGCCACACCGTCTATCTGCCGGTCCCGCAGGACGTGGACCTGCACTTCGGCCTGCTGATGCGCGAGCTGGAGGGCGGCAGCAGCACCCGCGGCTGAAGCTGGGCGGGCAACCGCCCGCTAGCGCAGCAGCTCGGCGAACTGCTCGGCCGGCACCGGCGGGCTGAGCAGGTAGCCCTGGATTTCGTCGCACTGGTTGGCCTTGAGGAAGTCCATCTGCGCCTGGGTTTCCACGCCCTCGGCCACCACTCGCCGTTCCAGGCTGTGAACCATGGCGATGATGGCGCGGGTGATCGCCGCATCCTGGGTGGAATGCTCCACCTCGCTTATGAACGAGCGGTCGATCTTCACGTAGTCCACCGGGAAGCGCTTGAGGTAGCTCAGCGACGAGAAACCGGTGCCGAAGTCGTCGATCGCCAGCTTCACGCCGAGCGCACGCAATTGCTCGCTGATGCTGATGGCGTTATCGATGTCGTCCAGCAGCTGACTCTCGGTGAGTTCCAGTTCCAGCATCGCTGGCGGCAGCCCGGTCTCTTCCAGCACCTGGCGCACCAGGCTGACGAAGTTGCCCTGACGCAGCTGCTTCACCGAGAGGTTCACCGACACGCGGATGTCCGCCAGCCCTTCCTGCTGCCAGCGGCGTGCCTGGCGGCAGGCCTCGCGCAGGACGAACTCGCCCAGCGGAATGATCAGCCCGGTTTCCTCGGCCAGCGGAATGAAGTCCGCCGGCGTGACCAGTCCGCGCTGCGGGTGGCGCCAGCGCACCAATGCCTCGGCGGCCTCCAGGCTGTCGTCGGCCAGACTCAGACGCGGTTGGTAGAAGACTTCCAGCTGGCCGACTTCCAGCGCCTTGCGCAGCTGGTTTTCCAGTTGCAGGTAGTGCATGCCGGATGCCTGCGGGCGGTCGGTGAAGAACTGCAGGGTGTTGCCGCCCAGGTGCTTGGCCTGCTGCATGGCGGTGCTGGCCTGGCGCAGCAGGACCTCGGCATCGCGGCTGTTGTCCGGCAGCAGGCTGACACCGATGGAGGCGCTGATCACCAGCTCCTGTTCGCCGATGACGATCGGCTTGCGGATGCGCTGCAGCAGACGACTGCCCAGGTGCGCCAGACCGCTGAGGCTGCCGTAGGCGTCGAGCAGCACGACGAATTCGTCGCCGGACAGGCGGGCAATGGTGTCGGCCTCACCGAGGGTCTGGCTCAGCCGTCGAGACACCTCGCGCAGCAACGCATCGGCCGCCTCGTGGCCGAGGCTTTCATTGAGCAGCTTGAAACGGTCCAGATCGATATACAGCACCGCCATGTTGCGGCCGTTGCGGCGCACCCGCTGACAGGCTTCCTGCAGCCGCTCCTTCAGCAGGCCGCGGTTGGCCAACCCGGTGAGGTCGTCGTAATGGGTCAGGTAGCGCAAGCGCTCCTCGATCTTGCGCCGCACGCTGAGGTCGGAGACGAAGGCGACCACATGGGTGACGCTGCCGTTGGCATCACGCACCTCGCGCAGCTGCACCCACTGCGGATAGACCTCGCCGCTCTTGCGCGTCTCGATCAGCTCGCCCTGCCAGTGGCCGTGCCGCTCCAGCGCCTCGCGCATGGTCTCGTACTGCCGCTGGCTCTCCGGCGAGCCGGCGATACGCGCCACGCTGTGACCGAGCAGTTCTTCGCGGATGTAGCCGGACAGCGTGCAGCAGGCGTCATTCACCGCCAGAACACGGTAGCGATCGTTCATGATCACGATGCCCTCGCTGGCGGCCTCGAACACCGTGGCGGCCAGGCGCTGCTGCTCGGCCTGACTGCGCAGCTCGCTGATGTCACGGCGCGTGCCGATCATGCGCAGCGCACGGCCATTGGCGTCACGCTGGATCACCCGCCCGCGGTCTTCCAGGCATAGCTCGCTGCCATCGGCGCACAGGGCACGGTACTCGATGACGAAGGATTCGGTTTCGCCCTTCAGATGGGCGATCAGGGTGGCCCGCACGCGCTGCAGGTCGTCGGGATGGATATCCGGCAGTCGCGAACCGTCTTTGCCGTAGCGATTTTCCAGGCCGATGCCGAACACCACCTGCATGCGCGAGTGATGTACACGGTTGTTCTGCAGATCCCAATCCCACAGGCCGAGGTCACTGGCCTCCAGCGCCAGGGTCAGCCGCGCCTCGCTCTCGCCGAGTTCGGCGGTGCGCTCGGCGACGCGCTGCTCGAGGCCGTCGTAGGCACTGCGCAGCTGCTGTTCGGCATGCCGGCGCTGCTCGACCTCGGTGGCCAGGCGGCCATTGAGCAGGTCGGCTTCGCGGCCGGCCTTCTCCAGCCGCTCGATCAGCCGCTGCCGGTGCAGGCGTTGTTCGATGCTGTCGGTGACCAGCCGGCTGATCTGCCAGGCGATCAGACTGAGCGTCGCCAGCACGATCATCGCCAGCACGCCCCAGCCCTGCTGCAGCGGCTCGCCGCTGGTCATCAGCAGCAGTCCCGCCGGCAACAGACAGGGCACGGCGAAACTGAAAAAGGCCGGCAGGCTGACGCCGTAGGCGACACTGGCGGCCAGCACCACGGAGCCCATCAAGCCGTAGAGCAAGGCCTGGGTGACAAAGGTATCGGCCGGCACCAGCGCCACCATGGCGTAGGACAGGCTCAACGCCGAGGCACTGCTGCCCAGCAGGAAGCGCCAGCGCCAGTGCGGCGCCGCCTGCGCCTCGGGGCTGGCTCGATTGAAGGCTCCGACCTGCTGCAGGCGCAGCAGCCCGAGCGTGGCCATCCAGCCCAGCCAGACGCCGAGTTCGATACCGCCCTGTTCGGGCCAGAGCACCACCCCGCAGATCAACGTGGTGAGCAGCAACAGCAGGGCGGGAGTGCGCGAACCGCGATACAGCAACCGCGTGTGCTCGGCAGCCTGCTCGACCGCCGAAGCCTCGTCAGTGACATGCTGCGTTGACGCCGAGCAGGCGGCTCGAATGGAATCGCTCATGAATATTGTTCTAGTAGTAACTGCACCCGAATCAGGTTCCGGCGGAACCACAACACGGCCGATAATGGCACGTTGCTAGCCTCGCGTCATATCGCGCTGCGTCGGAAATGCCATGATCGCCGTCCGAACCGACCAGCGGATCGTCGGCACCAGCCGTGATGCCGCCTGTGCTGCGGCTGCGCCGGATTGCCGCAAATGCCGCGCCCGAACGGACCACAGGGCGAGCGCAGCGCGGGCATTTCCAATAGAATGCCGCGATGCATGACGATCTCTCCCTTCTCCTGAATTCCCTCAACGATGCCCAGCGCCAGGCCGTGGCCGCGCCGCTGGGCCGGCAACTGGTGCTGGCCGGCGCCGGCTCGGGCAAGACCCGTGTACTGGTGCACCGCATCGCCTGGCTGCACCAGATCGAGCGCGCATCATTGCACTCGATCCTGTCGGTGACCTTTACCAACAAGGCCGCCGCGGAAATGCGCCAGCGTATCGAGCAGCTGCTGCACGTCAACCCGCAGGGCATGTGGGTCGGCACCTTCCACGGCCTGGCCCACCGCCTGCTGCGTGCTCACTGGCGCGAGGCGAAGCTGGCGGAGAATTTCCAGATTCTCGACTCCGATGACCAGCAGCGCCTGGTCAAGCGGGTGATCCGCGAGCTCGGCCTCGACGAGCAGCGCTGGCCGGCGCGCCAGGCGCAGTGGTGGATCAACGCGCAGAAGGACGAAGGCCTGCGTCCACGCAACATCCAGCCCGGCGGTGATCTGTTCCTCGCCACACAGCTGAAGATCTACGAAGCCTATGAAGAGGCCTGCGCCCGCGCTGGCGTCATCGACTTCTCCGAGCTGCTGCTGCGTGCGCTGGATCTGTGGCGCGACCACCCCGGCCTGCTCGAGCACTACCAGCGGCGCTTCCGCCATGTGCTGGTGGATGAGTTCCAGGACACCAACGCCGTCCAGTACGCCTGGCTGCGGCTGCTGGCCAAGGGTGGCGAGAGCCTGATGGTGGTCGGCGACGACGACCAGTCGATCTACGGCTGGCGCGGCGCGCGCATCGAGAACCTGCACCAGTTCAGCGCCGACTTCCCGGATGCCGAAACCATCCGCCTGGAACAGAACTACCGCTCCACCGCCTGCATCCTCAAGGCCGCCAACGCGCTGATCGCCAACAACCAGGGTCGCCTCGGCAAGGAACTCTGGACCTCCGGCTGCGAGGGCGAGCCGATCAGCCTGTACGCTGCCTTCAACGAGCACGACGAAGCGCGTTACGTGGTCGAGAGCATCGAGAAAGCCATCCGCGATGGCATGAGCCGCAGCGAGATCGCCATCCTCTACCGCTCCAACGCCCAGTCGCGGGTACTGGAAGAGGCGCTGCTGCGCGAGAAGATCCCCTACCGCATCTACGGCGGCCAGCGCTTCTTCGAGCGTGCCGAGATCAAGAACGCCATGGCCTACCTGCGCCTGATCCAGACCCGCGACAACGACGCGGCGCTGGAGCGGGTGATCAACGTGCCGGCCCGCGGCATCGGCGAGAAGACCGTCGAATGCCTGCGTCAGCTGGCCCGTGACCAGGGCCTGTCGATGTGGGCTGCGCTGCATCAGGCGGTCGGCACCAAGGCGGTTTCCGGGCGCGCCGCCAGCGCGCTGAACGGCTTCGTCGAACTGGTCGACACCCTGGCGCTGAAGGTCGAGAAACTGCCGCTGCACAGCATGGCGCAACTGGTCATCGAGGAATCCGGGCTGCTGGCCTACCACCGCGACGAGAAGGGCGAGAAGGCCCAGGCGCGAGTGGAAAACCTCGAGGAACTGGTCTCCGCCGCCCGCGCTTTCGACAGTTACAGCGAAGAGGAAGACGACATCCAGTCGCCCCTGGCCGCCTTCCTCGACCACGCCTCGCTGGAGGCCGGCGAACAGCAGGCCGGCGACCACGAGGACAGCGTGCAGCTGATGACCCTGCACAGCGCCAAGGGTCTGGAGTTTCCGCTGGTGTTCCTGGTCGGCATGGAAGAAGGGCTGTTCCCGCACAAGATGAGCCTGGAGGAGTCCGGCCGTCTGGAAGAGGAACGCCGCCTGGCTTACGTCGGCATCACCCGCGCCATGCAGCAGCTGGTGATCACCTACGCCGAAACGCGCCGGCTGTACGGCAGCGAGACCTACAACAAGGTCTCGCGCTTCGTCCGCGAAATTCCACCGGCGCTGGTGCAGGAAGTGCGGCTGAGCAACACGGTGACGCGCTCGTTCAGCGGCAAGAGCATGAGCGGCTCGTCGCTGTTCGACGGCGCCGGCGTGCCGGAAACACCGTTCAACCTCGGCCAGCGCGTGCGCCATTCGCTGTTCGGCGAAGGCACCATCCTCAACTTCGAAGGCTCCGGCGCCCAGGCTCGGGTGCAGGTGAATTTCGAGGACGAGGGCAGCAAATGGCTGATGCTCAGCTACGCAAAACTTGAAGCCCTGTGAGGTTGACGCTAACGTCAACCCGTCATACCAACCAGTCATTCCTATAAGAAGAATCTTCCAAGGATACCGACCCATGAAACGCCGCCATCTGTTCGGTGCTGCCGCTGCCTTGCTTGCCACCCTCGGCCTCGCCGGTTGCAACGATGACAAGAAAGTCGAAACCACTGGCCAGCAGGCCGCCAGCGAACCCGCCAAGACCTATACCTGGAAGATGGTCACCGCCTGGCCTAAGAACTACCCGGGGCTGGGTACCGCCGCCGAACGCCTGGCCGAGCGCGTCAAGGTGATGAGCGACGGCCGCCTGACCATCAAGGTCTACGCCGCCGGCGAACTGGTGCCGGCGCTGGAAGTGTTCGATGCCGTCTCCCGCGGCACCGCCGAACTGGGCCATGGCGCTGCGTATTACTGGAAGGGCAAGGTGCCCACCGCGCAATTCTTCACCTCCGTGCCGTTCGGCCTGTCGGCCATCGAGATGAACGCCTGGCTGAGCAAGGGCGAAGGCCAGAAATTCTGGGACGAGGCCTATGCCCCGTTCGGCGTGAAGCCCATGGTGGTCGGCAACACCGGCATGCAGATGGGCGGCTGGTACAACAAAGAGATCAATTCGCTGGGCGACCTGCGCGGCCTGAAGATCCGCATGCCGGGCCTGGGCGGCGAAGTGCTGGCGCGTCTCGGCGCAACCACCGTGAACCTGCCCGGCGGCGAGGTGTTCACCGCGCTGCAGACCGGTGCCATCGACGCCACCGACTGGGTCAGCCCGTACAACGACCTGGCTTTCGGCCTGCACAAGGCCGCGAAGTACTACTACTACCCGGGCTGGCAGGAGCCGCAGGCGGTGCTGGAACTGCTGGTCAACCAGAAGGCGCTCGATACCCTGCCCGAGGACCTGCAGGCCATCCTCACCGAGGCGACCCGTGCCGCCAGCCGCGACATGATGGATGACTACGTCTACAACAACGCACTGGCGCTCGATCAGCTCAAGCAGCAGGGTGTGGAGCTCAAGCGCTTCCCCGACGAAGTGCTGGACGCCATGCAGGAGCAGTCGGAGCTGGTGCTCGGCGAGCTGGCCGCGCAGAGCGAGCTGAACGGCCGCATCTGGGCGTCGATGAAAGCCTTCCAGGCGCAGGTCAAGCCGATGCACGAGATTTCCGAGAAGGAACTGTACAACTGGCG
>Ga0172375_10000561_pt1 | contig 59422 bp, 46 predicted proteins | sample LakKiv1m_FD_114537 | JGI IMG/M metagenome (GOLD analysis project Ga0172375, IMG submission 114537) | Freshwater microbial communities from Kabuno Bay, South-Kivu, Congo - kab_092012_11.1m | ecosystem: Environmental > Aquatic > Freshwater > Lake | place: Democratic Republic of the Congo...
CTCCGCGACGAGCTTTCCGGATTGCGCAACAAGCTCAAGGACCTGGGCTCGGTGAACCTCATGGCGCCCGAGGAATATAAGGAAGTAAAGGAACGCTACGATTTCCTCTCGGGGCAGATGGCCGACCTTTTGAAGGCGAGGGACGATCTCAAGCAGATCACCGATGAAATCCGCAACGAAAGCGCCGAGCTTTTCCTGGATACGTACAACAAGATCAAGAAGAACTTCCACAATATGTTCAGGAGGCTTTTTGGGGGCGGCAGGGCAGAGTTGCGGCTTTCGGACCCCGATTATATCCTCGAGTCGGGCATTGAAATCCTCGCCCAGCCTCCCGGGAAGAAGCTTGAGGCCATTTCCCTCCTTTCGGGAGGGGAAAAAACCCTCACCGCCATCGCCCTTCTCTTCGCGACCTACATGGTGAAGCCGTCCCCCTTCTGCTTCCTGGATGAAATTGACGCCGCCCTGGATGAGGCCAACGTGATCCGCTTCGTGAACCTCCTTCGCGAATTCTCGAGGACGAGCCAGTTCATCGTGATCTCGCACAACAAGAAGACGGTGAGCGGCGCCGACACCCTCCTGGGCGTGACGATGGAGGAATCGGGCATTACCAAAGCAATCGCCGTCCGCCTCGAACGCCATCAGGCCGGAGAGGCTTCCCTCATCGTCCCATCGGGTGAAACCTTCGAGGAAGAGGAAGTGGAGTACGAAAAGGGGCAGCAGCTTGCCCCGGAGCAAGGGCGAAAGCAGGAACCTGCCGATGTTTGAGACTCGAAAGCTCTATTACGATGATCCTTCGGCCATGGCGACGGAAGCCAAAATTCTGGAAATGAGAGCGTCGGGAACGAATACCGACATTATACTCGACCGTACGGTCTGCTATCCTGAGGGGGGAGGTCAACCCTGCGATCTGGGCAGGCTGGGCGGCGTATCTGTCCTCAACGCGCTCGAGGAAGGGCCGGCGATCGTCCATACCGTGGAAGGACATCCGCCTTTTAGTCCCGGGGACAGGGTTTTGATGACGATCGATGCGGCGAGGCGAAGCGATCACAGCCAACAGCATTCGGGGCAGCACCTTTTATCGGCGATCCTCGAAAGAAATTACGGAGTTCATACGGTGGGGTTCCACCTTGGAGCGGCTTACTGCACGATCGATGCGACCTGTGAAGGGATGGATGGGGAAATGATCGCCGATATCGAGGCTGTCGCGGAAGGCTTCATCGTCGAGGATCATCCCTTCGTTATTCATGTTTGTCCGCCCGAAGATCCTGAGTCATTCCCCCTGCGCAAGAAACCACCAGCGGGAGAAATGCTCATCCGCGTCGTCGAGATCGGGGGGTATGACTGGGTGGCTTGCTGCGGCACTCATGTATCGTCGGCCGCGGCGCTGCGGGTGCTCAAGATTCTTTCAACCGAAAAATACAAGGGCAAAACGAGGATCTACTTCGTGGCTGGTGACAGGGGCATCCGACTGCTCAAGAATCACCAGGCTATTCTCAAAGATATCGCCGCCGGGCTTGGTACGGCCGCCGAGGAAGCTGCCTCGAGGGTTTCCTCGCTGTTGCGGCGGAATGAGGCTCTGGAAACCGATAAAGCGGCGCTTATGCGCGAAAGGGCCAATCTTGAAATCGAATTGGCTCTTAGCGGCCGCACGGCCGCTTCCATCTCGGCCTCGGGGGTGACCGAGGCGGCTTATCTTCGTCCTCTGCGCTTCAGCTATACCGACCGAGGCGCCGATGCCGCTTTCGAGACGGCGAAGGCCGGCGCCGCCTGTGGGGTGGCGGTCGTGGCTGTTTCGGTTCCGGATCGGACGGTCTGCGCAATGGCGCCGGCCTCGAAACAGGTTGGGGCGGCCGCGCAGGGTGGCACTCAGAGCGCCGCCGATGGCGCTGCCGCGCCGCCGATCGCCCTGGGCGCCGCCCTCAAACCACTCCTCCATCGCTTCGCTGGAAAAGGCGGCGGCGGGACGAACAATTTCAGGGCGGTATTCGAGACGGCGGAAGGTGCCGAAGCCTTCGCTTCGGAAGTCGCCAGGCTCCTCGGCTGAATTCACTCGCCCTCAAAGTAAACCGTCTCACGTCCGGACGCGGTGACGCGATCCAGGGCCGAGCGATCGATCATAGGCGCCAAGCCCTATCATGAGAACCGCGGCGGCCATGGCTACGAAAAACACGATCGACCACACGGAACCAGTGCCCCCCGCGCGGATGATGAGGCCGGCGAGGACGGGGCCGGAAAGCGAACCCAGATTCGTCACGATCGACACGAGGGAGTTGACCCGCCCCCTATGGCTCGCCGGTGTCTTGGATGCGACGTAGACGTTGATATTGGTGGCGGAGAGTATTTCGCCCCATGTCCAGATTGCCGTAGAGACCATCACGAAAAGAAAACTTGGTGGCAGGCTGAGCATTCCGAAACCGATGGCGTAAAAGGCGCTCGCGACAGCCATTAGTATGAGGACAGGCGTCCTCGAGGTAATACGGGACAAAAGGAGCGTGAAGAGCACCACGGTGAGGCCGTTAACCGTCATCGCCGACCCGAATATTTCCGCGCCTCGCTCGCCCAGCTTTTCATTGAGGTAGAGGGGAAGGCTGAACGTGTATTGGCTGTAGACGAAATTCATGATGGCGACGAGTACGGAGAACATCCAAATTGTAGGTCTCTGTCGTAGAACCGAGAAGAGACTCCCGCTGTAATCGGCTTCTGCGTTGGATTTTTCCGTCCTTGGGCCTTCATCGCTCCCATCGCTGGCGCCAGGCGAAACGGCAATCGATGCTTTCGGCCCGCGCGTTTCCGGCACGAATTTGGTCATCACGAAGATGGAGACGCTGAGCGCGCAGGCGTTGCCCAGGAACATGAGCCCTGGCGCCCGGTGAAACAGAAAGCCGGCAGCCAAAGGGCCGATGGAAAATCCTATGTTGTTGCCCCAATACAAAAGCGCGTAGGCCGATTTTCGCTTGTCGGGAGGCACGAGGTCGGCCACGAGCGCGCCTGAAACGGGCCAGGTCATGGCCAGGGAAACGGAAGCGCCCGCAATGAGGAAAGGAAGTATAGGCTTGAAACCGACGAGAAGGCTGACGATGAAAAGGATGGCAGCTACCGCCTGGCAGGTGACGATGATCTTCTTTCTGCCAATCGTGTCGGATAGTTTTCCGCCCACCAATACGCCAGGGAGGGCGGCTGCCTGCATAGCCGTGAGGAAAATACCAGTTTTGTCGGCCGGCCAGCCGAGTCTGACCGTCAAAATGAGGGTCAGGAAAGGAAATACAAAATTGCCGATGGCAATCACGAGTCGTACGGCGAAGAGAGCCCATATCGACCTGGGAAGACCTTTTAGCGGAACTTGCATAGGTATCTTGCCAACGCTCCAGGAGCGCTAGAGCTCCAAAGGCCTTCGGTTGTCCGAGAGCCTTCTCGAGAGATATTCCTTGTCCAGAGCCAATTCTTCGACCAAATAGAGAACCTGGTCGGCGGATAGGAGGTTCTGCTCGGCGTAAAGATAGGCTATGGCCCTCTCGGCTATGCAAGGGACGACCAGCGAATTCATCTGGACGGGACAAGGGGACGCGCAATCGACATATCGGCTTTTCAGCGATGAATACAGGCGCGATTCGCCGATGTTGCCCGCAAGAGCGTTGAGCTCTGCCAGCAGGGGGGCGATATTGCCACGCGCGGCCTGCTCGCCGAGGGGCTTGAGCGTGAAGAAGGTGTATTCCTTTCCCGGAAGGTAGTGGTGTTCATCGCAGCGCGTGCAGTAGTTGGGTTCCCTGCCATCGGACTTCGTCCTGTCCCCTCCGATGATGATCAGGGGATCGAAGTAGAGCGCGGGGCACTCCATTCCATCGACAAGGTAGTAGCGGTAGGTATAGAGGGAATCCATCAGGCAATCTTCGTGCTCGCAATAGGCGGTGAGGGGAAAGACATCGGTGGCGTTTTCCAGAAGGAGTCTCGCTGTCTGGTTGAAAATCTCCCTCCGGAAATTGAGAACAAGGGTTGGGCAAATGAAACAGAGATCGCGATGCCGCGATTCATCAGCCATCAGGTAGGCGATTCTCTCATCGAAAAAGGCCGCTTCATCGACAATCCATGTTCCCACTTCGGGGTTGTCGGCGAGGAGTGTTTCGAGCTGAAAGGAGTCGATGGCGGCGCCTATGTGGTTGCCGCAGCGCTCGAAGCCTCCCCTGAAGGCCAACGCGTCGTCGGGATAATCGGGAAAGCGCGATTTGTCGAGGCTCGACCTGACAACGAAAACTTCCCGTCTGTCGACCGCCCCCTTGGTCGTCAAGGAGACCGCGTGTCCTTTTTTCTTGAGCGCGATCTTGCTGTCACGCCAGACTCTCGCCGTGAATTCGGTCTTTCCTGAGCCCATCGGGCCGATAACGAGAATTCGCCTCGCCGGTGTTATGAAGTCATGATGGGAATATGAGGAATGTACTTTCAGGAGCGGAAAACCCAGATTTTTAAGAAGCTGTCCCGTTTCGCCGATATCCATGCGAGATCCGCCTTTCACAGCGCCGGTGACGCCACGGCCCCCGCGCTGGCGACATTGGGCTGTACGCTCGGGGTGCCGAATTTCAAGTACTTGTAGGGATGTATGTCGAGCGCGTTCTGATACCAGCCTTCGATATAATCGACGTCGATGACGGACGCGGCGAAGCTATGATATATGGGCAAGACGACCGCGCTCTGGAGAAGGAGAGTTTCGGCCTCGGCGAGCAGGTTCATGCGTTCTTCCGCATCCTTCGCATAGGATCTGGCGAGCAGATCCTCGAAGGCAGGGTCTGAGTAATGGGCATCGTTGAGCGGCGAATCGGGGGTCCACATCTGCAGGAAGGCTTCCGGGTCGGCGAAATCGCCTATCCAGGTCGTGTGGGCGAGGGTTATTCCCGTCAATTTGCCTTCTCCGGCGATTGAGTCATAGTATTTTCCCGGGTTGAGCGGCACGAGCGTCACTTTCAACGAGGGGAGGGCTTTCCATGCCGTCTGGAAGAGGGAAGCTATGCGCCTGCTGTCTCTCCCTTCCGCGAAGTAGATCTTCATTTCGGGCAGGCCCGCCCCTTCAGGATAGCCTGCCGACTCCAGCAGCTTGAGGGCCGCCGCATTGTCCTGGTTTTCAATTCCCTTCGCCTTGCTATAGCCGGGCAGGGGCAGGACAAGCGTAGCCGCGGGGGCTGTATATTTCGCCGGATCGCGAATTTCCTTCCAGGGAAGGAGAAGTGCGAGAGCCCTGCGCACCGAGGGATTGCTCCAAGGCGCTTGTGAGCAGTCGAAATACCAGTAATGCGTGCCGAAAATCGGGTTGACCTGGATGGCGGCGTCAAGCAGAATGGCGTCGTAGTTCCCCGGTCCCGCGAGCCAATGCGCCTCTTCGTTGTTGAACATGGTGGATGCCGCGTCGTCATCGCCGACAAACAGCATCACCTGTCGTGGGATGGAAACGGCGTTCTTGCCCCAGTAGAATGGATTTCTTTCAAGGAGGAGTTTTCCATCCTTGAAGGAGCTAAACTTGTAGGGACCATTGACGGGGTAGGGGATCCTGGCTTCCCAGGATTCCACCTTCAGCATCGAGGGATGAATGGGCGCGAAGGCGTGATGGCAAAGCAGCCGCGTGAAATAGGCCGCGGGGCGGTTCAAGGCGACGGTGATGGTCTTGTCCGTCAAGGCGGATATGCCTACGCTCGCTGGATCGCTGTTCTTTTTCAGTCTGTATTCTTTGGCTCCGACGATGACATCGAGGAATGCCGCATACTGGGCGTTGAGATCGAGGAGCCTCATCCAGGCGTTCCTGAAATCGGAAGCGAGAAGGGGACTTCCATCGGACCATTTCGCGTCGGACCTGATTTCGAAGGTATAGGTCATCCCATCCTTGCTTTTTTTCCAGGCTGAGGCAGCGGCGGCCAAAGGCTCGAGTGTCGTGGGATTGTAGGAAAAAAGTCCTTCGTACAGCGCGGTGAAAATCTGGGCTTCGGTCGAATAGATGGAACGATGGGGATCGAATTCAGGCAGGGTATCGCCGAATACCGTCACGAACTCCTCGGGCGGGGCGGTTTCCGCCGAGACGGCCGATAGGGCGAGGACGAATACCAGAATCGTGGCGAATAGTTTGGTTTTCATCGTGGTTGAGTATGCGATAAAATGGCGGGGAAGGCAACAGTATGGGAACACGCAAAGCGTTCGGCAAGGAAATCCTCTTGATCGGCGTCCTCTCGAGCGATGCTTGCGCCGATGAGGGTGTTCTGCCGGCGCTGCAGGAACGTTTCGGCCCGGTTGAACGCGTCACGGTCAAGGAAGAATTCAGATGGACCGATTATTATGTTTCCGAAATGGGGTCGCCGATCTGGCGTTACTATGTGGAATTCCAGGAATTGGTGGATCCTTCGGAGTTGGCCGCGATAAAAACCATAACGAACGCGATTGAAACCCGATTTGCCGCGGGAGAAAAAAGGCGGGTCAACCTCGATCCAGGACTTCTTGCGCCTGGCCGGTTTGTGCTGGCGACGACAAAGGACAGGGCTCATCGGATTGCGCTGAGCGATGGAATTTTCGCCGAATTGACGCTCATCTATGAAAGGAAGCATTTCCACGCATTGCCATGGACCTACCCGGATTGGGCCTCGGAACCGGTCAGGACGATGCTCGCGCTGTGGCGAAAGAGACTTTTCTCCAAGGAATGAATCGCGGGATCGGTATTTCCGTGTATCATAATCGGGGATCCTGGGTGAAAAGCCTTTGTCCTTGTCTTTTGACATTATGCATAGTGCTTGTCTTCTCCTCATGCGGGCTCGATTGCCTTTTCATCCATGAGATCATTCTCGAGATGCCAAGACGGCCCGTCGCCTGGCTAGGTCTTGAAGCCCTCACGTATGAGCTGCGCTGGAACGATGAAGAAGGAAAGGAGCGCCTCGCCATGGTGGCCGAGGACGGGATGCTCCCCATACGCTTGCGGCGCGGTGGAAGGGCGGCGATACGCGCCCTTCCACACTGTGGGGCAACAATCCTCAGTCAGGCGGGAGGTCTCTATCCATTTGATGTCAAGGAACCCGAAAACAAAATACCATCCCAAAAGCCCGATCGGATGCAGCTGAGTTTTCCGTCCGGATACGCGGCCGCGGTGGCTGATGCCTTGGAGGCGGCAGGCCGGGACCCATGGGTATACCCGATCGAAAAGCTGGCCGCAATTCCGGACAGTATCGGGCGGGATCCCTGGACGCTGCCGCCGTGGAAGACAGCCCAGGCTCTGGTCGAAGGATGGTTCCGCATAAGTCTATTCCCTAAGCCAAAAAAGGAACTGTGGCTTCCGAGCGATACGGAATGGTGGCCGGAAAGTCCGCATTGTGTCATCGAGCGGCGCGAGGAAGGAAGCGTGGTGATGCTTCCGCTGGGAATTCATCAGTTTTTCAGCGATAGCGAACGGCTCATTGTCAATATAAGCGATGAGGAAGTGGTATCGCAAAGGATTTTTCTTGATGGAAGCCGGAGGCTCAACTCGCGGCGCTAGGCTTGATGTTCGAGGGACCTTGCGGGGGGAGGGAAATCGTGAATTTTGAGCCCTCACCCCTATAGCTTTCGGCGCGCACTTCCCCGCCATGAATCGACGCGATGTGACGCACTATGGCCAGGCCTAGCCCCGTACCCCCCGTCTGCTTGCTGCGCGATTTGTCGACCCTGTAGAATCGTTCGAAAATATGGGCCAGATCGGCGGGTGGAATGCCGATCCCCCTGTCCGCCACGCATATTTCGATGCGGTCGCTGACGATACCCGCTGAAACTGAGACGCTCGAACCTTCAGGCGAATAATTGACGGCATTATCGAGCAGATTGACGATCGCCTGCTCAATCAACCCGGAATTGGCGATGCATGAGAGGCTTTCGGGGCAGGAAAACGAAATGGCGATACGTTTCGCCGCGGCTCGCGGTTCCACTGCCGCGATGGCGCCCTCGATCGTTGGGCGAAGAGGGCAGGATTCAACGGTCAGCCAGGACGCGGGATCGTTTTCAAGCCTCGCGAGGGAGAGCAAATCAGCCACGATCCGCTCCATTCGCTGAGCGTTCTTGTCGATGAGGCCCAGATATTTTTTAACGGCATCGAAGTTGCTGTCTTCGCTGAGGAGAATTTCCGCGTAGCCTCTGATAATTTGGATAGGTGTTCTCAATTCATGGGAAACGTTGGCCACGAAATCTTTTCTCACCGCCTCAAGTCGCTTCAATTCCGTGATGTCGCTGAAAACCGCAACGACGCCTGACCCGCGCCCTTCGACCGAGACGGTCGTGTGCACTTTGATGTGCCGATCGCCATTCCTGATCAAGCGCAAATCCCTGAAGAGTTCCTTGGATCTGTCGAAGCTTTCCTTGAAAATTTCGGCGACTTCGCTGCTGTCAAGGGCTTCGAGCACCGTTTTGCCCGTCATTTCCTCCCTGGTTATCCCGAAGAGGCTTGCGGCGGCCGAGTTGGCCTCCAATATCCTTAGGGAGGAATCCACGGCGATAATGCCTTCGCCGGCGGCTTCCAGAATGGAGGCGTTGCGCTTGCCCATCTCCTCAGCGTCCGTGGTGCGCCGCTTTATTTTTTCCACCATGTCGTCGAGCGATTCATCGAGCATGCTGAGTTCGACGGGAAGGGAAGCGCGGCGAGTCGGCGGAGCGGAGGAGCCTTTGGCATAAGCCTCTGCTTTGTCGATGATATAGCTGATAGGGGCGGCGATCTGCCGGTTGATAGCCACGCTGATGATGAGCGAGATCGCGGCGACGAAAAACAGGGGAAGAATGAAGATCCACTGAGCTTCGGCGAGGCGGCCGAACGTCGGGGGCAAGGACATCGCAAGCCTCAAAACGCCGGATTCGGGGCTTCCCATGGGCACTGCGGCGTAAAGCATTCGAGATTGGGTAGTGGCGGACTTCCGAACCGCCGTGGAAGGCTGGCCGACCATGGCTTTTGTGACTTCGGGACGGCTGCCATGATTTTCCATCGATGCAGGATCGGCAGACGAATCCGCCAGGACGGTTCCATCCAGCCCTATAAGCGTCACTCTATAGCCTGTAAGCCGAGCGATATCGGCTACTGCATGGCCACGGCGGGCAGCCTCGTCGTCGGGGGCGACCTGGTCTGTTTGTTGGGCGATGAGTCTGGAATCGTTGGCGGCGAGAGCCGCCGTTCTCAAGAGAACCGAGGATCCTGATTCTATGGAAAGGAGATCGGTAACCCCAATGGCCAGGAGGGTGAAGGCCAAGGTCGTGGCGGAAATCGCCAAGGCAATAAGGGCTAGATTCCTTCGGAAAAGGCTGGGTCTCACGCCTCGTCCCTCAGTCGGTATCCGATGCCTCTCACTGTCTCCACAAGCGCCCCCGCTTCGCCGAGCTTCCTGCGAATCGAAAGGATATGCACATCGATTGCCCGGTCGGTTACGGGGTAGTCGGGGCCTTTTACGAAATCGATGATCTGTTCTCTTGTAAAGACCCTTCCCGGTTCGCGCATGAGTAGTTCGAGAATGGCGAATTCCGTGGCGGAGAGTTCTATCGCGATACCGCCGGCCTTGGTCTCGTGGCGGAAAGGATCGAGGATGATGCCGCTGCGCGCGAGAATTCCCGCTTCCGATCGCTTCTCGGCGACGGAGTTCTTTGTTCGCCTGAGGACGGCGCGCAACCTGGCGGCCATGACTTTGGGACTGAAGGGTTTGGGTAGATAATCATCCGCACCAAGTTCCAGGCCCGATATGATATCGGCTTCATCATCGCGAGCGGATGCGACGATGACGGGCATGGCGTTGAGAATGCTCATGGATCTGACTACTTTAAGGAAGGAAAGGCCATCCATGCCCGGGAGCATCAGGTCGAGAATGCAAACAGAGAAATTGGCTTGCCGCAGCGCTGCCAAAGCAGCTTCCGCGTCGGCAGCGTGGCGGCTCTTCCAGCCTTCTTTTTCGAGCGCGAGAGCGAGCATGTCAGCGATATCCTGATCATCCTCGACGATCAGAATTTCATCCATTTTCGCGTCTCCTTATTCATTCAGCTCGGTATGAATCCCTTCTACCATGAATACGATGGCTTCGCAAGCGTTGGTCATGTGATCGCCAAGGCGCTCAAGGTAGCCGGAGATCGTCATAATTTTCGATGCTTGCTCGGCTTGTTCCGGGTGATCGCGGAGGAAGGTCAAGACTTCCTTGAGAAGCGCCTTATGTGTATGGTCGATGGCATCATCGAGGGCCGCGGTGCTGCGAGCGAGGGCCGCGTCTCTGCCTACATAGGCTTTCGCCGTTTGCCGTATCATGACGCATCCAGCTTCCGCCATCGCCTCAAGCTCTTCAAGCTGCCTCCATGCCGGCTCGTTGATGAAAAACTTCGTCCCTTTCGCGAGATGGACGGCATAATCCCCCGCCCGCTCGAAATCGGAGGCGAGCTTCGTCGCCGACATGAGCTGCCTCAAATCCGAGGCCACTGGTTGCTGGGTCGCTATCGTCTCGACGACAATATCTTCGATGGCTTGCTGAAGGCCGTCGATCATGGTATCGCCCTTCTTGACTTCCTTCGCCAACTCCTGATCCTGCGTCTTCATGGCATGGCTGGCCTTTCGCACCGCGTTTTCCACGCTGGACGCCATGGACAGGAAGAGCTCGTCGATATGGGCTATATTCTGCCCGTAGTTGATACTTTGCATTCTCGCTCCTCGGCATCGCGCACGGCGGCCGTTTCAGCTCAACCAAACCGGCCGGTGATGTACCGCTCGGTCCTTTCGTCCTCTGGATGTACGAACAGCTTTTTCGTCGACGTATATTCTATCAGATCGCCGAGCAACATGAAGGCTGTCATGTCGGAAATTCTGCCGGCTTGCTGCATGTTGTGCGTCACAATGATGATGGTAAAGTCTTTTTTCAGCTCGGTGATGAGGTTCTCGATACTTGCGGTGGATATTGGATCGAGGGCGCTCGTTGGCTCATCCATGAGGATTATCTCGGGCTGCAGTGCGAGCGTCCTCGCGATACAGAGGCGCTGCTGCTGTCCTCCCGAAAGAGAGAGAGCGCTCTTCCTCAGTTTGTCCTTCACTTCATCCCACAAGGCAGCGTTTCTGAGGCTGGATTCCACGATATCGTCGCAGTTGCCTTTCTGGCCGTGGATTCTTGCCGCCCAGGCGATGTTTTCATGAATGCTTTTCGGGAAGGGATTGGGCTTCTGGAAAACCATGCCGATATGTCGCCTTACGGCAACGGGGTCGACCGAAGGGCTGTAGATGTTCTTGGCATGGAAGAGGACCTCGCCTTTTGTCGTCGTGCCGGGAATGAGTTCATTCATCCTGTTGAAAGCCCGGAGCGCCGTGCTCTTTCCGCAGCCGGAAGGACCGATGATAGCGGTCACCGCCTTTCGCGGAAAGGAGATGGAGAGCTTCTTAACCGCGGTAAGGCCGTCAGCATAGATGACGGCCAGGTCCTTGGAGGAGAGGGCGATGTGGTCGGAGGCGAATTGCAGAGGATATTCTTCATTCATCGGTAGCGAATATGGCTGAAACTATCGAGGTTTTCGTGTGAGGATGGTTAGTTTTTCGTTAAATAGGCGAAGTTGACCTTTTACCAATCGAGGAGGGCGGCGATGTCCTTCGTGTGGAGGACGCCCTTTCTCCCCATCCATTCGCGTATGCCATCGAGGATGGTGAGCGGCGCGCGCGGATCCGCGAAGAGGGCGGTGCCAACCTGAATGGCGACGGCACCTGCGAGGAAATACTCAAGGGCGTCTCCGGCCGTGGAGATGCCGCCTAGCCCTATGATGGGGATGGAAACGGCGCGCGCGACTTTCCATGTGCAGGCGACGCCGACAGGGCGGATGGCGGGACCTGAAAGTCCACCGGTTCCCCTCGCTATGAGAGGCCGGCAGCGCTCCGTGTCGATCGCCATCCCGACAAGGGTGTTGATGCAGGAGACAGCGTCCGCCCCTCCCGCTTCGGCGGCTTTGGCCACTTCCGCGATATCGGTCACATTGGGGCTCAGCTTTACGATCATGGCGCGGTCGGTGAGACGGCGTATGCGCGCCGTGAGTCGTTCAATGAGGAGGGGATCGGTGCCGAAGGACATGCCTCCATGGGCGACGTTGGGGCAGGAAACGTTTATCTCGTAGCCATCGACACCGGATCGGCCGCTTGGCGATGAACGGCTGAGTGCTGATTCTATTTCTTCCACGACAGCGATATAGTCATCCTCGGTCGAGCCCGCGACATTGACGATGATGCTGCATGCCAATGTCTGGAGGTAGGGAAGCTTTTCTCGCAGAAACGCATCGAGTCCGGGGTTGGCCAGGCCTATGGAGTTGATGAGGCCGCACGGCGTTTCCGTCAGCCGGGGAGGCGGGTTGCCTTCGCGCGGCTCGAGGGTGACCGCTTTCGTGTAGAGGGTTCCCAGCCTGTCGATGTCGACGAGTTCGCCATATTCCTGGCCGTATCCGAATGTTCCCGAGGCGACGCCCACGGGATTCGACAAGGTGAGAGGGCCTATGGTGACGCTGAGATCCGGCTCCATGCTCACTCCTTCCATTTGATCGCGCCTCCTTCGAATATGGGACCATCGGCGCAGGCGCGAAGATATCCGCCCTTGGCCGCGGGCAGGACGCAGCCGTAGCAAGCGCCTACGCCGCAGGCCATCCATTGCTCGACGGAAATGTGCGCCGCGACGCCCTCGGCGCGCGCGAGCGCATCGAGGGCGGCCAACATCGGGCCGGGTCCGCAGGCGTAATAATGGCGCCTGAACGCGCCCGCGACGTTTCCCGCGGTCAGCTCCGCGCCGAGGGCGTCCAGCACGGTGCCCGCAAAACCGTCCGTTCCGTCGTCGGTGGCGATTTTCGCCAGGGACAAGCTTTTCGAAAGCGATTCGAGACCGGCGCGGCCGCCGGAAGTGAGCGTAGGTCGAGTTTCGAGCGCTGTCGAAAATTCCGGAACAAAGGCGGTGGAGCGAAAGCCCAGGAGGAGGGTGGGGGAAAGATCGAGGTGGCGATTCATGGCGGAAATGGCGGCGTGGAGAAAGAGAAGAGGACCTATCCCAATGCCGCCGCCCAAGAGGAAGGGCTTTTCCTCATCGAGCGGAAGCGGAAAAATGTTGCCGAGCGGACCGATGACATCGAGTACCGAACCTTCGCGGGCGGCGGCAAGCGCCCTGGTGCCACTTCCCCTGACCTGATAAAGGGCGAAAGCCGCGGCGCCATCGAATGCGGCGAATGCCAGAGGCCGGCGCAAAAGGCCCGCATCACCTGGCTCCAAGGCTTTCGGCCTGAAGGTGAAAAACTGACCGGGTTCGGGCCGCCCCGCTTCCGCTGGCCACGCCAAGCCCAGAACTTTCCACGATGGGGATATTTCGCGGTTCATCACGATTGTCGCGTCGAATTGTCTCACCTGGATCCTCTGGCAAGCATTGTCCGGAGTGTGGCTGAGACTGTCAAGATCAGTCTAGATTTCCGAAAGTTTCTTTTCGATTTCTTCGAGTCGCTCGGATAAATTGCGAATGGTCTTCTCGATCCGATTTTTTTCCTTGAGAAGTCGATCCGCGGGATCATCCTGATCATCGGCGGTCTTGAGCATTCCCTTCACGGATGTGGGGCTCGCCCCGGAAGAAAGAGCTTCGATCGCCTTGGTCCGCTCGCCGGGATCATGGATTCCGGAAACGAAGCGCAGGCTGTCCCAGCCCATGCTTGGATCGAGCCCAATCTGCCTGGCGGCTACCGCGGCCGTCGCCGTCGCCCTGGGAACGCCGAGAACGCGCTCTATGTAGTCCTCGAAACGGGCACGGTGCAGCCTGCACAGGTCGGAAGCTTGCGCCAAGAGCCTGCCGAACTCCAGCATGATCTCGCCATTGGCGAGGAGGCAATTCTCCTTGATGGTTTTTGTGAGTTCCACAAACGCAGGCTCGGTCTCAAAAACATTTTTATAGAAACCCTTGACTTGGGCTTGCTGCACCAGGCTATGGAAGATCGCCCAAAACTCCTGGGTATGGGGCCGGGCCTGCTGCAGGCCGCCGCGTCGCGCGTGGTGAAGGTGATGGGCATACTCGTGGAGGGCTGTGTAGAGCAGCTGATTGTCCGAATCGAAGTTCTTGTTGTGGAGTACAATTTCAGCCGTCTCCGGCTTATACAGACCGTTGACCTTTTTGTTAGCCTTGCCCGAAAAGACGAGGGAGAAGGAGGTGGGACATTCCTCCACGTCGAGCAGCATGGATTTTACTTGATCCTGATTCATTGATTGCTCCCGGGCGCCAGATGGTGACCTAAGCGGCCAAGGAGCATCATAAAGCAAAAGGGAAAGAGCGGCAACGTTCAGCGTTGCGTCGCCGCATTCCCATTGTGCGAGGATAGTGGAATCGTCTATTTATCAATGGCGCAGGGCTCGTTCGATTTCCGGCTTGTTGAACCCGATTATCACTTTTCCGTTTATATCGATCACGGGAACGCCCATCTGCCCCGATTTTCTCACCATTTCTTCCGCCTTGCGCTGGTCTGAGGCGACATTGTATTCGGTGAACGGCACGCCATTCGATCTGAAATAGTCTTTTGCCAACCTGCAATAGGAACAGCTCGGGGTTGAGTATAGGGTTACGGACATGATTGCCTCCAAGGAAAAGTATATATTCAAAAAATAATATATTTAGATGATAAGGTCAATACGCTTTTGCTGAAGCAAATTGATATCGGCCGGGCGTTAGCTCTGCGTGAGAAGGTTTTGGCTACTATGGGCGCTTGCCTCTGCATGCAATTTCGCGGCAGCCTCGCCGCGGATTGGGGCAAAGGCGCGTATCGCGATAGAAGGGGATGAAACGAGCGTGCTCTTCGACTATTCGCGTGAAAGCGATTTTTCGGTGGCAGCAGGCATGTCGACCGCCCTATCGAAGCCGACTCTTGGCGGCTCGTTCGCGCAGCTCGATGCCAAGGACTGCTCGGCTTTTGTCGGCAATGGGAAAATGAATGACTGGTTGGCTCTCAAATCGAAGCCGAACGCGCGCATTCTCGTTTTGAATAGCGCGCCCTGGTCGTGGGGGGATGGAGCCCAAGGGAATTCCTTGCTTTTTGCCTTGGGAACGAAATGGCTTCGATGTATCACGATAGCTGAACCCGGAGACGGCGCCGATCTGGAAAATCGACCCACGGTCAGCGGTGCGCTCCAAGCGGCGTTTCGCTTCAGCGGCATGGAAATTGCGGCAAAGGGAGCCTCGGGTTCCGTGGCTGTTGCGGCGGGAATTGCGAGTGCCCCACGCGAGGAATTGGGTGAGGGCTGGCGAGCCGGTACTTCATTTTGCCCCGGTTCCTCGCTGCTGAGCCTCGCATCGGCCGCTTCATTTTCGGCGGAGAAGCTTGATGCGGGGGCGTGGCTCTCCGGCAGCGCCGGCTATTTCGCGAGTCCAGGGATAGCCTTCGCGATTGAAATTGCCGCACGCGATCTTCGGCTATGCCGGGATAAAACCGGGCGGCCGACCGCGGCCAGCGCCAGCGTTTTTATCGGCGGTTCCAGTCAAGCGTACCGGACGATCAACGGCGAAACTTCTTCTTACGATTGCTTTGCCGATTTGAAGGTCAGCGTCGAACGGGGTTCGCTCGCATTCGCGATGAGGGCTTTGCTCTATTCCTTGCCCGAGGATGGGTCTTCCTGGAGCGGAAGCTTTTTACGAAAAGAGGGGCTTTCACCGCTCCAAACCCTGCTCTGGCTTTGGAGAACGGATCTCGCCAAGGGGGCTTTGGAGCTGAGAATCTTCTCATGCTCCCTATCCGCGCAGGCACTCGCCGATTCACAGGGCTTTCGCAGCGCGTCGTTCGCCTTCGGCTATGCTGAATCGGCCGATAAGGCATCGCTGTTTTCCATCAAGGCGTCCATCAAAACCGCCTTTTCGCGAGAGGACGCCACGGCCGATGAGGATGAGAAACTCGGAAGCCCGGAAGAGTCCGAAAGCAAAGACGAGGTATGGCGGATCGATAATCTCAGCGCCGGCGGTCTCGAACTACGCTCGATCGACCTTCAATGCGGTCTGAGTTGGAGAAGCGCTGTCCTTGGCCGGGCGCTTCAACGCGGAAATCTTGTCATCTCCATAGGAGCCGATTGGAGCGATGATGAAGCAGGATTCTCCGCATCATTCAAGCTATCGCAGACCTTTCGCGTATCTTCACGGTTGGACATCGCTCTTGCCCTTAAAAGCCCTGAAGGAGGCTATGCCCTTGATGCAGTGCCATGTGAATTTCCATGCATAGCTGTTGAGTTTTCCTTTTGGACGGGATGAGTCTCCTAAAAAGGGATGGCTTTTCGAAAATTGCGTTTGCTAGTATAGTACTTTATATCACGTAGCGGACGAGGTTGTGTGTATGCGTTCGGCTTTGATCGTCGTGGATGTCCAGAATGATTTCTGCCCCGGTGGCGCGCTCGCTGTTCCCCGCGGCGATGAAGTCGTTCCCGTCGCCAATGCCCTGCTTGAAAAGTTCCCGATTTCCATTCTCACCCAGGACTGGCACCCGAAAGGACATATATCGTTCGCGTCGACGACAGGCAAGCCGCCATATTCTCTCGATGAAAGCACGACACCGCCGAGGATCCTCTGGCCCGACCACTGCGTGGCTGGTTCCGAGGGAGCAAATTTTCATCCAAAGCTCCGGACAGAACTTGCCAGGCTGGTGCTCCGCAAAGGCGCGAGCCTTGATTTGGATAGTTACTCCGCCTTTTTCGAAAATGATGGAATCACGCCCACGGGGCTTTCCGGGTGGATCCAGGCACTGGGAATCCGATCGATCGTGGTCGTGGGCCTCGCCACTGACTATTGCGTGAAGGCGACCGCCCTCGATGGGCGCAGGCTCGGCCTCGATGTGGCCGTGGTCGCGGAAGGGATTAGGGGCGTTGACGCTTCCCCCGGCGACGCCGAAAAAGCCGTCGATGCCATGAAAAGCGCTGGCTGTCAAATGCTCGCGCTGAAAGAGATAACCCGATGAACAATATCGTCAACAGCGCTCTTTTCACCGATTTCTACGAACTCACGATGGCTCAAGGCTATTGGAAGCGGGGCATCAACGAACATCGCGTCGTCTTCGATTATTTTTTCCGACGGCATCCTTTTTCCGGCGGCTATTCTGTTTTCGCCGGCCTGGGCCCCCTGCTCGAAGCCCTCGAGAATTTTCATTTTTCGCAGGATGATCTGGCGTACCTCGAGACCCTCGATATGTTCGAAAAAGGATTCCTCGACTACCTCGGGAACTTCAAGTTCAGCGGTGACCTTCTTTCCGTCAAAGAAGGCGAGCTGATCTTCCCACAGGAGCCGATCGTAAGGGTCGAGGGCGATCTCGTTCAAGCCCAGATCGTGGAAGGCCTTGTCCTGAACACCCTCAACTTTCAAAGCCTCATCGCCACGAAATCGGCCCGTATTTGGCTGGCTTCGCAAAAGGGAAAGATAATGGAGTTTGGCCTTCGCCGGGCCCAAGGTTCCGATGGGGCGCTTTCGGCGACGCGGGCTTCCTTCATAGGCGGCGCCTATGGCACTTCGAATACGCTCGCCGGAAAGCTCTATGGCCTTCCCGTCCTTGGAACGATGGCCCATTCCTGGGTGATGTCCTATGCTTCCGAGCTCGAAGCTTTCAAGGCATATGCGGAAATCTACCCCAAGGGAGCCACCTTCCTTATCGATACCTATAACACGCTCGAATCGGGCATCACCAACGCCATAGCCGTGGGAAGGGATCTCGAGGCGAGAGGCTATTCGTTTGGCGTCAGGCTCGACTCCGGAGATATCGATTACCTTTCAAGAAAAGTCCGCGAGCGGTTGGACGACGCCGGCTTCCCCGATGCCAAGATTGTCGTCTCGAACGAGCTCGACGAAGCCATCATCGAGCACCTCATCGCTTCGAACGCGCCCATTGATGTATGGGGCGTCGGCACGAAGCTGGTGACGGGTGGCGACGATGCGGCGTTTACGGGAGTGTATAAGCTGGCGGCCATGCAGAGCGGCGCATCGGAAAAGGCCGTGATGAAGGTTTCGGATAATCCGGAAAAGTCGACGAATCCTGGCCGGAAAAATGTGTATAGGCTCTTCGGGGAATGCGATACCGCCAGGCTCGACCTCATCACCCTGGGGGATGAGAGTCCTGAAGCAGGAAGGGAAATCGTCGCGAATCACCCTTCAGGGGATTACCGGCGCCTCACCATTGTGCCCGTCAAAGTCGAGCCCCTTCTTTCGAAGGTCATGGAGAAGGGCCTCAAATTTGAAAATCTCCCCAGCTTGAAAGAAAGCCAAGACTACTTCGCGGGTAGGCTGGCCTCCTTTGATACGACCTATCTTCGCCAGCTGAATCCCCATCTTTACAAGGTCTCGGTTTCCACAAAATTGCGGGAGCTGAAACTGGGGCTCATCAAGAAATACATGAAGACAAAATAAGCAGTCTTCGCTTTTTTTAGGCTTCGTTACGTCGCCGCTCGGGCTTTTTCAGGATGGTCGCGGCGGCGGCCGAAGCCTTCGTCTCGATCGCGTCGAGCATGCCATTCACCGAGTCGGCTACGCACAGGTCTTCGAGCATGGACGTCTTCAGAAAGCCATCAGAGGTCATTTTCGAGAGGAATTTCAGCAGATCATCGTAAAATCCGCCGGCGTTTAAAAGCCCAACCGGCTTCGAATGGTATCCGATATAGCGCCAAGCCCAAACCTCGAAGAGCTCTTCCATCGTGCCGATGCCACCTGGGAGGGCGATGAAAGCATCGGCTTTCTCCTGCATCAAGGCTTTTCGCTCATGCATGTCCTTGACGACGAGGAGCTCCGACAATTCCATGTGTTCGACCATCTCATAGAGACGAACAGGGATGATGCCGATCACCTTCCCCTTTTCCCTCATCGCGGCCTCGGCAAGCACTCCCATGGTTCCCACATTTCCGCCGCCATAGACGAGGGTCATGCCTTTTCGGGCAATCAAGCTTCCCAGCTCGGCCGCGACGCGGCCATAGAGGGGCGACGCTCCTTCGGACGAGCCACAGAATACGCATATCGAGCCAAGCATGTGTGCTCCTTGGAAAGAGGGAAGGGGTGGAAGGAAGTGGAGGTGGGGGGAATTGAACCCCCGTCCTCGAACGCGCACCGCGCGCATCTACAGGTTTGTCCGTCCTTTTGGGTTGTCGAAAGAGGGGGCGCGGAACGGCGCTCTCCCCCGGTTCCTATCCCGGTTTGTTTTCCCTCCCGCGCCCCGGGCTGCGCGGAAGGTAAGCCCTGGTCAGTTCCAGACGTTCCCGACGCTCAGGGCGGCGCTTCGGGGCGTCCGTCGTTCTACGCTACTTACGCGGCGAGAGCGAGGTTGCCGTTGTTGTTGGCAAGTAAAAGTTTTGCCGAATGTTAGGAGGTCGGCGTCTCCACCTGCAACGCGCGACACGGACCGCACGAGTCGAAACCGGTGCACCCCCGTATCACAGATAGAATAGTACTCATTGCGTCACCTTCGCGTCAACAACCAGGGGACCTCATGAGTCGGGCAAACTCGAGGGCGCCAGCAAGGAAAAGCCTTATTCCGCTGGCACGGCTCCATCGATGATGCCGCCGCCAAGAACCAGCCCATCGTCGGAATACAGCACGAAGGATTGACCTGGAGCCACGGCCCGTTGGGCAATGTCGAATTCGGCGACAACCCCATGTTCGGAAACCGAAACGGCACAGCCCACCTGCTTATGATTCTGTCTGATCTTCGCAAAACCCCTGACCTCCCCCCCCGCCATGCGGGAATCCTGGAAGCGGAAATTGGCGCAGGTCAGCCCAGAGGAAAAAAGGCCGGCATTCGGCCCCACGATGACCCTATTCCTCTTCGCGTCCAGTCCGAGGACATAGAGAGGTGTAGGCCCGAGGCTTATGCCGATCCCTCGCCGCTGCCCAATAGTGTAGAAGGGCAAGCCCCGGTGGCTGCCCAGAACGTTTCCCGCAGAGTCGACAATATCCCCGGGCTCGGGCGACTCCGCCTCGAAGAGCGGGGCATAGTCTCCGCCCGCGATGAAATCCTGGCTTTCGGGCTTTTCGGCGACTTCGAGTCCATGGGAGCGAGCCATCGCCCGCACTTCCTCCTTCGTCATCATTCCGAGAGGAAACAGGATTTTTTCCAGCCGGGCAGAGTCGAGCCCGTAGAGGAAATAGGTTTGATCTTTGGCGGAGTCGACGGCTGTTCTCAAGAAAGTGACCCCATCCCGCGATTCCTTCCTGGCGTAATGCCCGGTGGCAAAATAATCGAATTTAAGGCCGGCTTCGTGCGCCTTGTCAACCAAAAAGCCGAATTTGAGTTCCCTGTTGCATACGATGCAGGGATTGGGCGTCCGCCCCTCGGAGTATTCTTTCCTGAAGTAATCGATGACGTGGCGCTCATATTCATTGGAAAGATCGATGACCTTGTAGTCTATGCCCAATTGGGAAGACAGTCTTTCACAGACCCCGATATCCTCTTCCTCACCGGGGCCGAAACATGCGTGTTTGAGGCCTTCTTGTATCTTGTAGGCACCCCTCCATATCTTCATGGTGAGGCCGATGACCATATATCCCGCGTCTTTCAGAATGGCGGCCGCGAGTGCCGAGTCAACGCCTCCTGACAAGCCGACGGCGACCGTGGTTGAGTTGTTCATGGTATAAAAGTATACTCATTTCCTTGACTTCTATTCTAGCGCCATATTTGGGATTGCCAATGCCGCGCTTATAGGATAAAATTTTTTCATTCATCATTATCGCCAACGCCAAGGCTGTTTGGCCTGCAGTTCGGAAAGGAATAACTTCAGATGCAAGATGTCTTCATCGGTTTCACATCAATAACGTGGAAAATGCTTCTCATGTATGGTATCGGGGGGATTCTCATCTGGCTCGCCGTCAAAAAGGAATACGAGCCGATGCTTCTCCTTCCCATCGGGTTTGGTGCCATACTCGTCAACATGCCCCTCTCTGTTGTGTGGGAACATGCTGGCTCGACCGGCTTCCTTAAAATCCTCTATGACCTGGGCATCGCCACCGAGATTTTTCCGCTTCTCATCTTCATCGCGGTAGGCGCGATGATCGACTTTGGGCCTCTTTTCAAGAATCCCATGATGATATTCTTCGGCGCGGCGGCTCAATTCGGCATTTTTGCCACGATGATAATCGCCACCCTTGTCGGTTTCGACCTCAAAGAAGCCGCAAGCATTGGGATCATCGGCGCCGCCGATGGCCCCACCTCCATCTTCGTCGCCAATCTCTTTGCTCCGAACCTCCTTGCCCCAATCTCTGTCGCAGCCTACTCCTACATGTCCCTTGTGCCCCTTATCCAGCCGCCTGTCATCAAGGCATTGACGACGAGTAGCGAGAGGCGCATCCATATGGCCTATCACGAATCCAACTCGCCCAAGTGGCTCAAGATACTCTTTCCAATCCTTGTCACGATGATAGCCGGCTTTGTCGCGCCTATTTCGGTGCCCTTGATCGGCTCCCTGATGTTCGGGAACTTGATTCGGGAATCGGGCGTTCTTGAGCGGCTTTCCCAGACCGCGCAAAATGAGCTTGCCTACCTGGTGACCCTTCTCCTTGGCATCACGATAGGCGCCTCGATGAGCGCCGAGAATTTTCTTACCTGGAAGACCTTGCTGATCATGGGGATGGGGCTTGTGGCCTTCGTCTTCGACACAGCGGGAGGCGTTTTGTTCGCCAAGTTCGTCAACCTTTTCCTGCCCAAGGACAAGAAAATCAACCCGATGATAGGAGCTTGCGGCATTTCCGCTTTTCCGATGTCGGGCCGAATCGTGCAGAAGATGGCGAACGAGGAGGAGAGGGGCAATATCATCCTCATGCACGCCATCGGCTCGAATGTTTCAGGCCAGCTCGGCTCGGTGATCGCTGGCGGCATGGTTCTGGCGCTCGTACCCCTCATCTTTATCGCTGTCGGATTCTAAGGAGAATTTTATGGAAGGCATAATCGAATATTTCAAATCCATGGGCGAGCGTGCCGCCGATGGCTCCCTCATTCACCCCTTCGGCATCACGATTCAAGCCCTTGGTATAACGGCGGGAGGGCTTATTGGGGTATTCGCCACCCTGGGGATTTTCTTCCTGATGATTAGGGTAGCGAACAAAATCAGCAAAAAAGCTGAATAAGGAAGATCAGGCTTTTAAGCCATCGTATCAGCCAGGCCGGGAAAGCCCCGGGAATAAAAAAGGCGCCGAAAGGCGCCTTTTTTATTTGATCAAGCGACCGCGCGATCAGGAATTCTTGACCGCTTTCGCCAATTCCCTGCCTCTCTCATAGAGAAGCTCAAGGAGATCTTCATCGGGGGCTCCCGCCCATTCCACCGGCTCAAGGCATTCCCACTTGAGCGGCGCTATTTTATTGTCGTATTCCTTCTTGGCCCCGCCCACCCAGCCGAAACTGCCGATACGCAAGGCTTTTCGATACCAAACGTGTTTGCGCTCGAAAATATCGAGCACATAGGCCATAGGCGGAAACATCTTGTATTCGTAGGTAGGCATGGCGATGACGATGGCTTCGCTCTTATACGCGTCGGCGAGCACCCATGACACATCCTCGTTCGGCACGCGATGGATAGTGTAGGGTACCCCTTCTTCGTCAATTCCCTCAATCACCGCCGCCAGGCCTTTTTCGGTGTTGCCGTACATGGATCCCCAGACGATGGCGATTTCCTTTTCCCTCGGCCCTTCGAGATAGCCCGCGTAACGCCCATAGCGATTGATGATCTCCATGGGGTTATCCCTCCAGACAATGCCATGGCTCGGGGCGATAACCTTTATGTCGAGGGACGCGACTTTCTCGATGGCGCGCTTCACGAAAAGCCCGAAGCTCGAGATGATATTCGCATAGTAGCGGAGGGTTTCGGATTCAAAGAAAACATGTTCCTCGCCATTGAACTCGTCGTCGAAAATGCGGTCGCCGAGGGCGCCGAAGGAACCGAAGGCATCGCAGGAGAAAAGAACGCCTCCGTCGGCCGCCCAGGTTACCATGGTTTCAGGCCAATGGACGTTGGGCGTCTCGAAGAAATCGAGGGAAACGCCCTCGCCCAGATCGAGTCTGTCGCCGGTCTTTACGGCGCGCAGGCCCTCTTCCATTTTGTAGAAGCTCCTGACCAGATCGATGCCTTTCTGGGTCGCGATAATCTCGGCCTTCGGATTGATGGCCCTGAATTCGGCCAGCCAGCCGGTGTGGTCGGGCTCAAGGTGATTGAGAATGAGGTAGTCGATGTCATCGAGGCCTATGCCGATCGACGCGAGCTGGCCAGCGAGCTCGCCAGGCGCGCCGACCCAGTCGCGAACAAGGTCAATGAGAGCGATTTTTTCGGATTTGACGAGGTACGAATTGAGGGAAACCCCATAGGGAATAGGCCAAATCCCTTCAAAAAGGTCGTCGGATTTGATGTCCGCGTGGAGGGCGAAAATCTTGTCGGTGATCGGGTGGATCTTCATTGTTTGTTCCTTTCCTTGGATCATCGCGGGATCATGCCCGCTTCACATCCTCGATTAAACCATTTCTTTCGGCAAAGGGCAACCTGAAACTTTCCGCTCCTAGAATGAGCCGCTCACGACGCCGCCCAGGGAAAGCATGACGGTATCCCCGCCCGCGAGAAAGGCATACTCGCCGTCCGCCGGCCCGAAAACAAAGGTAGGACTGAGCGTTAGGGAGAAATTATCGACAAGGGCCCAGGAAATTGATGGCTTTACGAGACCGGAACCATCGGAGAGATTGGCGACGGCGATCACCGAGGCCGAGAGCTTGTCGGCAAAGAGCTTGCTTTTCGAGAGGCTTAGCGCCGCGTAATGCATGCCGGAACCGTAGATGAGGCCAGCCAAGGAACTTGTCAGAACGGGCAGCTTGCTTGGATCGCTCATGCTCGCCGAGGCGATCGCGAACTTCGCGTCCGCGATAAGGGAGGTTCTCTCTGCGTCGGCGTAGCCCTCGCCATTGTAAAAGTATTGGCCAACGGCGGTAAAATTGTCGATCGAGCTGGAGTAGAGGAAACCAGTGCTGGCGGAGAAATAGATAGTTCCGCGGTTGTCAGCGGTCTCGCTGGTTGAAATCGTATAGGGGGTGCTGGTGTCGATGCCCGTTACGAAGGTTTTGGCGCTGCCTCGCGAAACCATGGCTTCGCCGAAGACGTCGAAGTTGCCGAGAGGGCCGGTGAGGGTAGCCATGGCTCTTTCCGCCGTATCGTAGCGATAGTATGCTCCCAAGCCTAGCTCGTAGTTGCCCAGAAGGAGTTCGGCCTTGGCGGCGAGGGCCGTCGTGGCGAAATCCACGGTGGTCCTGTCTAAAATAGTATACAAATAGAAGTTGTTTTGGGTGTTGGGAACCGGAATCTGGATGCGGAAGTTGATCGGGCCCTCCCTTTGGGCCGTGGCGTCGAGCACGTTGATGGGCTCGAGGTTTATGACATCGGCGGGGCTCCAGAAATATCCCACACCCCATTTAACCGTGCTTTTGCCGAAACGGAAATAAACCTTGTCGTTGAGCGAAAAATCGGCAAAAAGTTCAAAGAGCGAGAGGTTGGGCGTGGTTATGGAAGCGCTCGTCGGCGCCGTGGAGGTAAGGAAGGTCTTCGTCGTCGAAAAAGGCCAGCTGGTTTTGGCCGAGCCGTAAACGCGGAAATCTTCTGAGGGCCGCGCGTCGAAGAAAATCGTTGATTTCAGGCTGAGCGCGAGATCCGTGGCATCGGGGGAAAAGAAATCCGACCTCCCTCCCCAAAGGTCGTTCCATGTCGCCGTTGGGCTGAGCGAGCCATTAAAGCTGCCTCCAACCCTCACGGTATCGGTCTTGAGCGCGGCGGCCACAGGGTCAACAGTCGCCGGCGCCGCCGGCGCCGTCTCTACGATATCCCCGCCGAAAAGCGAATCGAGATTCGTATCGGAAGCCTGGCCAGTGCCGGTTTCCTGCGCGCCGGCGGCGATTCCCGCCGACAGCAGCAGGGCGGCCGCGAATCCGCGCGCGTATCGCAATGTCTGTTTCATTTGTTCACCTGCTCGAGAAAAGCCTTCGTGAAAACCTTGTCGGGCAAGGTTTCGACCGATTGCTCGGCCATGGTGATCTGGCTCTTCTCGCCCTTGTTGATCTCATCGATGATGAGAATCTGTGAAGGCAGAAGCTTGCCGTCCAGCGCCACATATTTGGGGTAGAGCGTCGTCCGCATGAGCCTGCCATTGACCGAATAGTCCTCTCGCTTGAGGGTCATTGTCTGATCCTTCCGCACGTAGAGCATGATCCGCTCATAGGACACCTCATTCGTTTTGGCCTTGAGATCCAGGATCCAGACGGGATATTTCCCGATCGTGCCTTCGGATATTTTCTGGACGGTGTAATCATCGACAAGCGAAGAAACCGTGAAATCGGAATTCTTGGCTTCGGTGTTTTGCAGATTCTCCTTCACTGAGGAGTGGGAAAATTTACGGCTCGTCGGATCGTAAAACCAGACATTGTCATCCTCACGAAGATATCCCTGTCCCTTGTTGACTTCAGGCAGCATGATGAGAATGGTGAACTGTTTTTTCGTGTCGCGCCTGAATACCCTCACCTGGGTAACGCTCTGCTTTTCGCCCGGCTTTTCGGAGACAATGGTGAACAGCGAGGTGTAATCCTTCCCGGGGAAATTGCCGAGGTTATCGAGTTCCGTGAGGATCTTTTCCGCCCCAGCCTGGGAGAGTCCCTGGGCAAAGGCCTGTATCGGCAAGGAAAGCGCGAAGATCGAGAGCGCGATGAGGACGCCGAGGCGCCTGGCGCTCGAGCAGTTGGTTTTCATGATGACTCCAAAGGATTTCTTGGCGTTGGCGGGGGCGTAAGCCCTGCGGTGGATCGATGAATTCTCTGTCATTTCATCGTCCTTAAGGCTATCGCCGGCTCCATTTTGGCGGCGGATTTCGCGGGGAAGTACGCGGCCAGAAGCGTAAGGAGGGCGATGATGGCGATATTTCCCATAGCCCGGAGGGGCGGAAGGAAGAATGAGAGGTGACCGTTCCTCATGATGAGGAAGGCCGGCGAATCCATGCCGAAATTTATCAGAGAGAGGAGGTTCATCCCGATCAGCGCCAGGATGATGCCCGCGATCGCTCCCCCGAGGGCGAGGAAAAGCGCTTCGTAGAGGAAGAGGGATCGGATTTCCCCTCGCTGCACTCCTATTGCCCTCATCGTGCCGATTTCGCGGATGCGCTCGTACATGACCATCCTGAAGGTATTGGTGATGCCGATCATGACGATGGCGAAAAGAACGACGAGAACGATGAGACTGGAGGTGTCGAGGGCGACCACGATCTGCTTGGCTTGGGCCAGGACATCGTCGATCGTGTAGACGCGATATTTAACGCCCTTCCATGTCTCCTGGTTCTGGGTCTGCATCATCGCCTGGAAAGGGGTGGCGGAGCCGCTGTCGGTCTTGGCGCTCTGATCGAAGAGTTGCAGTCCCATGCCGTTCATCGAAGTATAGAGCTTTTTCGAGAAATCGGCCGAGTCCTTCAGGTTGGCGAGCATGAAGCCTAAGGACATGTATTCGCCGGGCTTGAGGCCGAGCGCTTCGTTGAGATAGGGGAGGTTGGTGTAGGCCATGACGGAGCCGACTATGCTGGAATCGACGCTTATGGCGGCGATGGTAAAATCGGCGATATTGTTTTGGCCGGTTATGGTTTGGAATTGGGCTGTCACCCTGTCACCTGGCAAAGCATTGAGTTTCTTGGCGATTTTCTCGGATATGATCAGGGCGTCGGGAGCTTTCGCCGCTTCCCATGAGCCTTGCTTTAAAACAAGCCTTTCCTTGAGGAAGGGAGAGTTCGCCATGTCGAGGCCGGTAAGATTCTGGCGTATGCTGTTGCCGGCGAAAACGAGGGTAGCCATCACTTCGCTGGATTTTGTCGCGAATTTATATGATACGCCCGCGTCCTGAACCGCTTTGAATATCATCGAGTCGTCGCGGATGACGGAAATCCGCTTCCCCGAGTCGGTTTTTTCCGCGCCCTGGATGAAAACATGGCCAGCCATGAGGTAGGCGAAGTTTTCGGATACGTTTTCGATGAAGGCTCCCGCGAAGCCATTGATAAGGGTGACGATCATGATGCCGAAGGCTATGGCCCCGCCGAGAAGAAAGGTTCTTTTCTTTTGGCGCGAAAGATTGCGCAACGCAATCCGCGGTAAAATAACATTCATGTATTCATTCTCCTAGTCTTGCTGCATGGCCCGGACAGGCTGGATCTTCAAGGCTACCGATACCGGGTAAAGATGGGCGATGTAGCCAACGGCGATCATGGCCAGGATCGCGAGGAAGAAACTTACCGGGGTCACGAAGGGCGATAGATACTTGCCGCCGAAAAGCACTTCGAGGAAGGTGTTGCCCGCCTCGAGCCGCAGGGCGCGGAGGATGGCGACGAAGCCCATGCCCAAGAAGGCGCCTATCGTCGAGAAAATCAGGGAAAGCACGACGGCTTCAGCCGCGAACAGCTTTCGTATGAATCCTTTTTCGGCCCCTATGGCGCGCATCGTGCCAATCTCGCCCGTTCTTTCAATGACGGAGATGACAAAGGTATTCATGATGATGATGATCGCGACGATTGAGAGTATGGCAATGGCAATGGTGAAAACGATCCGAATGACATCGACCGACTGTCCGTAGGGGCCGGCCGCCTTCTGCCAGTCGCCGGCAACCGCCGCTATTCCGTCTTTCTGGAAGGTGGCGTTGAGGCTTTTGATGAGGGCGGGAACTCCCGCGTGATTCTTCGTCTTGATGACGATGAACTGCCAGGCTCCCGTATCCGCCGTATTGGCCTTTTCCCTGGCTGTCGTGTCCGCCAGCTGGGACTGTATGAGCTTTTCATTGAAGCCGGCGTTCGTCGGGGCCGCGTCGAACAAGTTGTCGCCAAAAAGCGCGTCCGTATTGTCGGTGGACAGCATCGAGGTTTCGGATTTCGTGAGGGTGATGGCTTCGTTCGCCCCCACCGTCATGCCTGCCATGACGCGGAGCGTGTCGATGTCCACGAAGGCCATCTGCTCGGGGCTGGCCCCATCTCCCTTCTGTCGGTAGGTGGCGACGATGGTGAGTTCGCGGATCTTCATGCCCGAGGAAGAAAAGCCTTGGACGATGATCTTGTCGCCTACGCCGAGGGTGCGTCCCATCCATTTTGAGATTTTTGCGAGCTGTTTTTCGTTGATGACGAGGCCGGCCTGGCCGGGTTTGAGCGCGGAGCCCGACGCGATATCGATGGAGTTGAATACCGTCCAGTAATCATGGGCATCGATGCCGAAGAGAAAGAGAAAGCGCGAGGCGGGGTCGTTTTCTTCTTTGGAATTGTCGTCCGCTGGTTTTGGCTCATCGCCTCTCGTAACGAGGGCATAACTAGTGGCGATCCCCGTCGCCTTATCGACGATGGGGGAATCATGAATCGTGGCGAGCACCTTGTCGAAATCCGGTATGACGGGAGTGGCCGCGAGCCCCCCCACCGAGGTGACGCCAAAAAGCGAAACCGCGCCATCGGGCGATACGCCCGACACGAAGACATCACCGGTGTAATTGTCGGTAAAGGCTGTTCGGATGCCCTGGCGGGAAGCGTCGATGAACGAATTGCCGACAACGAGCACGAAGGCGCCAAGAGCGAGAAGAATGCCAATGATCAAGCTTTTCGACTTGTGCTCGAACAAGTTGCGGAAAGCGATTCGTAGGGTGACAGGCATCGCGCTCACTCCTCGCCGCGGCTGCTGCCAGAAACATTATCCTCGCCCCGCCTTCGATTCTCGGTAATCTGTCCGTCCCTCAGGCGGATGATATGATCCGCCACATCGACAATCTTTGCGTCATGGGTGGAGAAAATAAAGGTCGTATCCAGTTCCCGGTTGATTTTTTTCATCAATTCGATGATCTGTTCGCCCGTCGTCGAGTCGAGGTTGGCTGTCGGCTCGTCGGCGAGGACGATCTGGGGTTTCGTGACGAGAGCTCTGGCGATAGCCACTCTCTGGCGCTGCCCGCCCGAGAGCTCGTTGGGCTTATGGGTTTTCCATTCGGTCAGGCCGACCTCGGCGATAAGCCAGTCGATCCAGGCCGTTTTTTCGCTCGCCGGAATCTTGGTCTTACCGAGCAGGAGGGGAAATTCTATGTTTTCCCAGACATTGAGTACGGGAATAAGATTGAAACTTTGGAATATGAATCCGAGCACTTCATGCCTGAATCGCGTCAGTTCCTTGTCGGAGAGCCCCGATGTCGCCTTGCCATCGATGAAAACTTCACCGGCGGTGGGCTTGTCGATGAGTCCGATCATATTGAGGATGGTCGACTTGCCTGAGCCGGAGGGACCCGCGATGGATATGAAGTCGCCTTTCTCTATCGAAAAGGTGACGCCCTTCACAGCCTGGACTTCGACCTTTCCGAGCGGATACACCTTCCTGACATCGCGGATTTCGATGATTGCCATGCATTTCTCCTTGCCATGTTCCGTCCCCCGTTTCCGCAGGCGGCCTCACGGAGCGCCGCGCGGAACACAGAGCGGCCTTTGGCCGTGGAACTGCGTTTTGTAAGAAAGTACTTCCGTGGAGCTCTTACAATCAACGGGGAGGAGGGGGAAAAATAAAAAATCGCCAAGTGGGGGAAACCTAGGGAAGGATCGAACTCATTCCAGGAGGAATCAGAACCCTTCCGGCGCGGTCTGCCCCCGCGTGGCGGATTCGTAATACCCGATTTCCCCCTGAATGACTTCGGCGAGGCGCCTCACTCCTTCCTCGATCTGCTCGGGGGTGGAATAGGAGAAATTGATCCGCATCGAGTTGTGCTCCGGATTGTCGAAGTAGAAGGCGGAGCCAACGACATAGGCCACCTTCTTCTCAATGGCCTTCAGTATCATGAGGTCGGTGTCAATGTAGTGGGGCAAGGAGATCCAGAGGAAAAGGCCTCCCTCGGGCTTGGTCCAGGTCAGATCGAAGCGCTTGGGCATATATTTTTCAAGCATTTCGACCATGAAGTTCCTTTTTTCGCGGTAGAGCGCCCGAGTCCGGGCTACCACTTCCTCGAGTTTTCCCTCGGCGAGGTATTCGGCAAGCCACATCTGGGTGAAGGGGCTCGTGCAAAGGTCCATCGCCTGTTTCGCCGTGACCAACCTGGAAATGATGTCCGCCCTCGCGAGGATCCATCCGATGCGCGTCCCGGGGGCGAGGATTTTTGAAAAAGTCTTGAGCCCTATTATATTTCCTCTGTTTTTCCCCTCCTGGTCCAGCTGGTATATCGAGGGGATAGGGGAGCCGAGGAAGCGGATTTCCCTATAGGGCGCGTCTTCCACGATGAACAGTCCGTTCCGGTAGGAAAATTCAAGGAGTTTTCGACGTTTTTCGAGGCTCCAGCAAATGCCGGTGGGATTTTGGAAATCGGGGATGACATAAATGTATTTTACTCGTTCGCCCTTGGCCAAAGCCCTCGCGTATATTTTTTCGAGTTCAACCGCGTCGAATCCATCGCGATCGGCGCTGAAGGGGATGCCGATCACTTTCCCTTGATAGGATTGGATCGCCTGGATCGCGCCAATATACGTGGGTCGTCCCGCCAGCACGGAGTCTCCCGGATCGAGAAAAAGCTTGGGAATCATGTCGAGGGCTTGCTGGCTCGCCGAAGTGATGAGAAGCTCCGAGGGCCCGGCTTTTATGCCATGTGTTTCCTCATAATGAAGAAGCTCCATCTTGAGGGCGGTATCCCCCTCTGTCGTTCCATACTGAAGCGCCTTCGCCGCGTACTTCGCGAATACCCTATCGGCGGCGGCTCTTAAATCGAAGACCGGAAAGGTAGCGGGATCGGGAAGTCCCCCCGCGAATGAGATGATGTCGGGTTGCTGGGTAAGCTTGAGGAGTTCGCGTATCACCGATTTTTTCATATTGTTCGCGTTTTTGGAGAAAACGGGGCTAATGGGATCCATCCGAGCCTCCTCTGCCTTTTCCATATTTCATTTCATACTAGTATGACTTGGTAAGAGCGTAAAGTAGGCTTTCGACTCACTCAAGTATTTCACGCTCGCGCCGTGCCGCGCCCATTCCAGGAGAAACGGCCCGCAGCGGCGTATTGCGCTTCCCAAGCCTTTCCATAATAATGATTAAACCAAATAAAAACACCAGAGAGGTTATCCATGGCTTTGAACTGTGGCATCGTCGGCCTTCCGAACGTGGGCAAATCGACTATTTTTTCGGCCCTCACCAGCGCGAAGGCTGAGGCCGCCAACTATCCCTTCTGTACGATAGACCCCAATGTCGGCATCGTCGCCGTGCCTGACGGCAGACTGGACAAGCTCGTCGGAATGTTCAAGCCCAAGCGGAGGGTTCCTGCCATCGTGGAATTCGTCGATATCGCCGGTCTTGTTCGGGGCGCATCGAAAGGGGAGGGACTCGGCAACCAGTTCCTCTCCCACATAAGGGAAGTGGGCATGATAGCCCATGTCGTGCGTTGTTTCGATGATCCGGATGTCATCCATGTGGCCAACAGGGTCGACCCCATCGACGATATCGAGGTCATCCATACAGAGCTTGCCCTTGCTGATCTCGATACGCTGGATCGCCGGCTCGAGAAACTGCAGAAGCAGTTGAAGGTCCAGGACCCGGCGGTGAAGAAGGAAACCGAGAAGGAGATTGCCACGCTCCAGAAAATCAGACCGGCGCTGCAGGAGGGAAAGCCAGCCCGTTCCGTCGCCCTCGATGAGGACGAGCTGGAAGCCGTACGCGGGGCTTTCCTCATCACGCTGAAACCGGAAATATTCGTCTGCAACGTGGATGAATCGGGTGTCGGCGGAAACGCGCACGTCGACGCGGTCCGCTCAATAGCTTCCGCCATGGATTCCGAAGCGGTGGTCATCTGCGGAAAATTTGAGGCGGAACTCGCCGATATCCAGGATGCCGGAGAGAAACGTGAATTCCTTGAGGGCATAGGCCTCGATGAATCCGGGCTCGCGAGCCTCATCCATGCGGCATACCGGCTTTTGGGGCTCAGGACGTTTTTCACCGCGGGCGAAGACGAATGCAGGGCCTGGACCATCAAGGCCGGCGACAAGGCTCCCCAGGCCGCGGGCGTCATTCATACGGACTTCGAACGCGGATTCATCAAGGCGGAAGTGTACCACTACGATGATCTCATCGCGTTGGGCTCCGAGCCAGCCGTGAGAGCGGCAGGTAAGTTGAGACAGGAAGGACGCGACTATACGGTCCAGGACGGTGATGTCATCTTCTTCAAGTTCAATGTCTGAAAAAAGCGGCGGCGCGACTTCAGCGGCCTTATCGGGGGAAGATTTTTTTTACTATACGGATGTAGGCCTCTACTTGCCTAGAATCCCCAAACATCGTATTCTATGTCGCATAGTATGGATAAACTGATCATTAAGGGCGCGCGCGAGCACAACCTCAAAAACATCGACCTCGAACTTCCCCGCAATAAGCTCATTGTCATTTCCGGCCTCTCCGGATCGGGCAAAAGCTCGCTCGCCTTCGATACGATATTCGCGGAAGGGCAGCGGCGCTATGTTGAATCCCTTTCCGCCTACGCCAGACAGTTCCTGGGCAGGATGGACAAGCCCGACGTCGATTACATCGAGGGCCTTTCGCCGGCGATTTCCATCGAGCAGAAAACGACGCACCGAAATCCCCGATCCACGGTGGGTACCGTTACCGAGATATACGACTATTTCCGCCTGCTTTTTGCGCGGATAGGTATTCCGCATTGCCCCTCCTGCGGAAGGGTAATCAAGGAGCAGAGCGTCGACCAGATACTGGATGTTGTTCTCTCCTGGCCTTCGGGCACCAAGCTGCAGATACTCGCGCCTGTCATCAGGGCCATGAAGGGTGAACACAGGAAACTGTTCGAGGACGCGCGCAAGCAGGGTTTCGCCCGCGCCCGTATCGACGGGACGATGCGCGATCTCGAGGAGGACATCCAGCTCGAGAAGCAGAAAAAGCACACGATCGAAGTCGTCGTGGACAGGATCAAGCTCGGCCCCGACGTCAGGCGACGCGTGGCCGAGGGGGTCGAGACCGCTCTCCAGATCGCCGATGGCATCGTCATCGTGATCAGGGAGTCCGACAAGGGGATTTCGGAGGAGTTTTTCAGCCAGAAAGGGGCCTGTCCCGAGTGTGGCATCTCTCTTCCGGAAATGGAACCTCGGCTTTTCTCGTTCAACGCGCCGCAGGGCGCCTGTCCCGCCTGTACCGGCCTCGGCATCAGCCTCGAATTCGAGCCCGAGCTCATCATCCCCGACGCGAGCCTTTCCTTCAACGAAGGTGGCTGCCTGCCCTACAACCCATCCTCGGCTTGGAACAGATCCCGCTTTGAAGCCCTCGCCAAACATTATAAATTCAGTCTCGATACTCCTTTTTCAGAACTTGATCCAAAAGTGATGACGGCAATATTCCACGGGACGGAAGAACCAATAAGAGTTCATTACGACAACAGGCAGAATACCGGCCATTTCGAATACGAGAGCAGATTCCAGGGAATCCTCGCCGACCTCAAGCGGCGCTACCTGGAAACAACGAGCGAAGGCGTCAAGCAGTGGCTCGAAGGTTTCATGACGGAAAAGCTGTGCAGCGAATGCGGCGGCAAAAGGCTGAGGCCTGAAGCGCTCGCGGTGACGGTCGGAGACAAGAATATCCATGATATTTCCTCGATGTCGGTTGAGGAGGCGCTTGGTTTCTTCACCGCCGTAAGGCTTTCCGACGTGGAAAAACAGATTTCCAAGCAGATCGTGAAGGAAATAAAGGCGAGGCTCAGTTTCATGCGCAACGTGGGGCTCGACTATCTCACCCTCGAGCGCAAGGCGGCCACCCTGTCGGGAGGGGAAGCCCAGCGAATAAGGCTCGCGACCCAGATCGGAAGCTCGCTCGTCGGCGTGCTCTATATCCTGGACGAGCCTTCCATAGGACTCCACCAGCGCGACAATCAGAAGCTCATCGACACGCTCCTCTACCTGAGGGACATAGGCAACACCCTCATCGTCGTCGAGCATGATGAACAGACCTTGCGCACCGCGGATTACATCGTCGATCTGGGGCCCGGAGCGGGGGAGCACGGCGGCAAAATCGTCGCCCAGGGCACGCCGCTCGAACTGATGCAGTCGGCCAGGAGCCTGACGGGGCAGTACCTCGCCGGCAAGCTGTCCATCGAAGTACCCGCCATGCGGCGCGAAGGCAACGGAAAGGACATCGTCGTTCGAGGCGCCAGCGAGCACAACCTGAAGGGTATCGACGTGAAGATTCCCCTCGGGATGTTCGTGTGCATCACCGGCGTTTCGGGATCGGGCAAGAGCACTCTTCTCACCGATCTGCTTTACCCGGCGATCTCGAATAAGGTCATGCGCACCAATTTGCTCGAGGGCGGGTTTGATTCCATCGACGGGATCGAGAATATCGACAAGATCATCAATATCGACCAGAGCCCCATCGGCAGGACACCCCGCTCGAATCCCGCCACGTATGCGGGCGTATTCACGGGGATCAGGGAGCTTTTCGCGAGCATGCCCGAATCCAAGGCCAGAGGCTGGAAAGCTGGCCGCTACAGCTTCAACGTGAAAGGCGGCCGCTGCGAAAACTGCCAGGGCGACGGCACCATTAAAATCGAGATGAACTTCTTGCCGGATGTGTACATAACCTGCGATGTCTGCCATGGGAAACGTTTCAATGCCGACACAATGGACATTCGCTATAAGGGAAAAAACATCGCCGATGTCCTGGACATGACGATCGAGGAAGCTGCCCAGTTCTTCGCCCACATACCCCCGGTTGCCCACAAGTTCCAGACTCTCCTTTCGGTAGGCTTGGGATACATCAAAGTGGGGCAATCGGCCCTCACGCTCTCGGGAGGAGAGGCTCAGCGCGTAAAGCTGGCCTTTGAGCTATCCAAGCGCTCCACGGGCAAGACACTTTACTTCATGGACGAGCCTACGACCGGTCTTCATTTCGCCGACGTGAAGCAGCTCATGGAAGTCATCCAGCGTCTCGTCGATGCCGGCAACAGCGTCGTGATGATTGAGCACAACCTCGATGTCATCAAACAGGCTGACTGGATCATCGATCTCGGGCCGGAGGGCGGAACGAGGGGAGGCGAGATCGTCGCTCAAGGCCAGCCCGAAGATATCGCAAAATGCAAGGCCTCGTATACCGGAAAATACCTGAGGGAGTATCTGGGAAGCCGACGCGACTAATGTTGCGCCGGCCCCGCCGGGCGGTGTACTATCGCCCTGATGTTCCGCAGAATCCTCGCGCTGTGCGCCCTACTATTTCTGGCCTATTCGGCTTTCGCGCAAGCTGAGGGGACCCAGACTTCCCCCGATCCGCTCGCGGCAATGTCCGAACTCGAGCGCAAGACCTTGGCACTCGACATCGCCGTGAGCAATTATTATGAGCTCAAGGCTATGGCCGCACGCTATGGCCTTTCGGTAGCCGGCACGAGCGATGAACTGCGGGCCAGAATTTATCAATATCTCAAGCTGAGCCCACCGACCAAACAGGCGTCCGCTTCCAGCGTCACGATAGAAAGCGCCTCCACCTTCGAATATTTCACGCTCGATGGTTCAAGCGACCGGATGATAAAGCTTTCAGGCCCTGTCTCCATGTCGGTCAAGACCGACGATGGTTTCAGCCACAAGGTCACCGCCGATGAAATCATCTTCGACAGGGATAAGAACATAATCCAGGCGAAGGGCGATGTGGTCTATCTCCGAGAAGGCGGCGGACGCAGCGACAAATTCTCGGGGTCCACGATCACCGTCGATTTGGGATCGTACTCCGGAGTCTTCCTGGACGGCGCCTACAACCTCGAGCCAACGGCAACCACGAAGAGGACGCTCTCTTTCCATTTTGAAAAACTGACGAAGCGCGGTCCCGATCTCACCATGCTTGATCAGGCTATCGTCACCGGCTGCGACGAAGTGCCTCCCCACTATCACATCAGGGCGAAAAAAGTGTGGCTTTTCGAGAACGGCGACTGGGCATTGTCGGGCGCGACCTTGTATTTAGGTGTCGTGCCTGTCATCTGGCTTCCTTTTTTTTATTATCCCAGCGACGAGATACTTTTTCATCCAGTGATCGGCTATCGCTCGAGGGTGGGAGCTTTCGCGCAGACCACGACCTACCTAATCGGCGAAAAGAACCAAACCACCGATACTTCGAGCAGCCTCTCTCTTTTCAGCCAACAGAACGCGACCGGAAGCAAGGAACTATCGGGAATTTTCATCCAGCGTCTGCAGTCGAAGGCGGGAACCGCAGCGGAAAGCGGGGGAAGCGCCGCTGGCACAGGGGCAAAGCTCAAGCTTCTCGCCGACATCTACTCGGCGCTTGGCGTTTATCTCGGGGTGGCGGGGAATACTCCCGAAACAAAATCCGTAACCCTGGATTATAGTTTCGGATTGGGAGTCAGCCGATCTCTCTTCCTCGAATCGAGTGGGTACTATTCACCATTCGATTACGCGAACAGCTATGTCTCGGTATGGAACGCCTCCAATTTTCTTGGATTCGATCTGCCGTTCAGATTCGGGTTGGATTTCAGCTATTCATACAAAAAAACTACCGGACCACTGCGTTTCTCCGTCGCCATCAAAGCCCCGCTGTTCTCCGATCCGTATTTCGAGCAGGACTTCATGCAGCGCAACGAGTCGAGCGGCATCCTCTCGGCCATGAACGCCAACACGACCACCATAGCGAAGCGGACATCGATGACCCAGAGTCTTCAATCAAATCTGACATGGACGCCGCCCAATGCGCAGGGCTCTTTGCTCTTGGAGAAGGCTGACATTTCCAAGCTGGCCGCGCAAATGACCTGGAAATCCAAAACCCAGTCAACGACCGGGCTTACGACCGCGCAAAAGCGCCTCCTCGCCGTGGATCCCCAAAGGGATTTCTATTACCCGGACACACTGAAACCTTTGGATGGCGCCTTTTCCTTATCGGGGACCCTTTTCCGCTATGATTCAAAGGCCTCTCGGCCGGGCGTGGATAGCGGCAAAGTCAGCGGTGAGGAAAGCGGCAGCTCAAGTGGCATGGATAAGGGAGCTGCGGCTGAAGCGACCGGAAGCGCGGCAAAGAATGAAGAGAAGGTGTCTGCGGCGCAGCAAAATCAGCAGCCGCAACAAACGAACGCCAGGGATTTCTCCCAATTTTCCACGACGATGGGTTGGTCCGCTTCCGGTGCCGCAAACGTGGAGGAAAAATTCTATACCTCGGCTTGGACATACCCGGAAGATGTCGACGGGGCCCTTTCCTACCTCCTTTTGGGATGGAAGGGCACCGCCAAACTTGCATCGGCCACCGACTGGGCGCAGAAGCTTGTTTCAATGCAGACAAGCCTTGGCTTTAGCTCCCAGGATCAATGGAGACCCTACCTCTACGATGATCGGACTGCTCCCACGACCGTGCATCCATACAGGTTGTCGGATTATGCCTATAAAATGACATCCCTGGATGCAAGCGCAGTTCTGGCCTTGTCTCCCTTCCTGACAGGCTCGGCGTGGTCGGCTTCATCGCTCCAATATTCGATTGGCGGAACGGTCTACAAATACGGATATGCGGGGCTTTCGGGCAGCGGTGTGGATGCCTCTCCTCTGTACGAATCGACGTGGATAGGCTGGAACAGGGACACGCTAAACACGCACAACCTGGCGGCCACGCTTTCTCTCGCGCCTAGGAACAGGGCATCCCAGAAATTGAGTTTTTCGGCGTACCTTCCCCCGCTTCTTGAGAAATATAGTGCCACCTACTCTCTCAGCGCGAAGTATTTCAAGGCCAGTCTGTCTGGCGCAGTGTCGAGAGCCACGGAACTGGCCGATTTAGTGCCATCGAGTTTATCATCCCAAATAGTAATCGGCTCCTCGCCATTCCCGACGCTCAAGTCCGATTTTTCCTGGGATTTCGACGCGGCAGCCCCCCTGTCGAGCGTCACTTCGCTCGAATACGGCTGGGCAAAGCTGGCGTTTACCGCCCAAAAATCGAAAGGCTATACTTTTTCCGACGGCCTGTGGAGCACTGATGGAAGCGAGAGCTTCAGGCCTTATGAAGCCTCGTTCACCCTCGCTCCCAAAATTGGCCAGGCCGCGACTGCGGCCGCAACGACAAGCGTTGCGGGCAATTCGCTGAAGCTCAGCATCCTCCCGACGATTTCCTATACGCAGAACCTCGTGCGGTTCACCGAATCCACGCTTGGCGCCGGCATGGACCTTTCGCTGACGAGCCCCCAAGGGACATCCTTGAGCTTCACGAGTTCGTCGGCGAACAAATCGGCATGGCGGTACTGGCCTTCGCTCTTCCCTGTCACCTCGAGTTTCGATCCCAATGATTATTACAGGAACATTTTTTCCGACCTGGCGGCTTCCCTCTCTCTATGGGATACCGCCAAGCTGAAAAGCTCGCTTTTCAAACTGCAATCCCTCAGCCTCAAGCTATCGCAGGACCTTCACGATTGGAACTTCCAGGCCGCGCTGGCCATGAGCCCCGTGCTTGTTACGCCGGATAGCGGGCGGCCTTATTACCAACTGGATTTCTCCTTCAGCCTCTCCGTGACCTGGAAGGATATCCCGGAGTTGAAAGCCTCGGTCGGCTACCAAGACGGCGGTTTCACTGAATGAAACAGATACCTCCCTTGGTGGGCTTGATGGAGAATATACAAAATCTCCTGGCATCGATATACTTTATTGACGATTGCATGAAGAACAGCGATTCAGAGGAGAGGATTTGAACTCGGAGAGTATCGTTCTGGAAAATACGGGGATATTGGCGGAACTCTGCGGACCCAACGATTATAACCTATCCATAATTGGCGATCTTCTGGGAACAAGAGTATTCAGCAGGGGAAACGAATTATCCGTGGAGAGCGAAGACCGGGAAAAGCAAGGGCTCTTCTCGGCTCTCATCGACGCGCTCGTCACCTCGATCGATGGCGGCATGCCAGCGACGCCGGATCTCATCATCGCCCTGCATGCTGAGCTGACGCCTCTTGGGTACCAGCCTTCCGATCGCGCCCGCGAATTATCCTCCTGCGAGGATTTTTGGGATTCCTGCATTCAGATTCCGGGAAGCCCCGCAAAACTTTATCCTCGAAGCAAAGGACAGGGCCTCTATCTGAAGGGGCTCGCGACCCACGATCTTGTGTTTTCGGTCGGGCCAGCGGGGACAGGCAAAACCTACCTGGCCATGGCATGGGCGCTCAGGGAGCTGCTTGTAAAAACCAGACGGAAACTCATACTGACAAGGCCGATCGTCGAAGCGGGCGAGAGTCTCGGTTATTTGCCCGGAGATCTTGTCCAGAAGATCAATCCCTACCTTAGGCCCCTTTACGATGCCATGGAAAGTCTTCTTCCTTACGAAGTCATCCGCAGACTGGAGGAATCCAGATCCATAGAAGTCGCGCCATTGGCTTATATGCGCGGCAGAAGTCTGGGCAACTGCGTCGTTATCTTGGATGAGGCCCAGAATACCACCAAGGAACAGATGAAAATGTTTTTGACCCGCCTCGGCGAGAATTCGAAAGCGATCGTGACGGGAGACATCACGCAGATCGACCTGCCGAGGAGGGCCGAGTCGGGGCTCGTGCACGCGCTTCAGATTCTTGCGAATGTCGACGACATCTTCGTCAGCAGGCTCGATGCCCGCGATGTCGTCAGAAGCCCTCTCGTCAGGAAGATAATTGAGGCATATGAAAACGAATAATCCCAATCCTTCCGGAACGCGCGGAATGTTCCCCAGCGACAAAGAGAGGGATAAATTCTATGGCCTCCACTTGATACTCAGCCTCGCCATTGCGGCGATGCTGCTCTTCCTTTTAGGACCCGGCGCGGCGGCGGTGAAACGAAATTTCGAAGGGTTGAGCCCTGGAAGCATCGCCGATCGGGATATCACCGCGGGCAAGGATGTTGTGTATTTTGACGCTGAGGCGACGCAGCTGAGGGTAGATGCCGAGAAAAGACTTGTCCTTCCCGTATTCCAACTCGACACGGGCATAACATCGAGAATGCTCGAGCAATACAATGAATTTTCGGCGAGCTTCAGGGAACTCATGGGGCAGGACGTCGCTCTTGAGACATCCATTCTTATGCTTCAAAGTAAATTTCCCGGCGCTCTCCCGAAAGAGACTCTTTCGGCGCTGGCGAAATCCTCCCTGAAAGCCCAGGCTCTCGTGTATGCCGAGGACATCCTGGGAACAATCCTCAACAATGGAGTATTCGCTCTGCCAACAGAGGGCTTAAGCCCGTTCAACCAGGATTATTTCGAACTGAAACGCCTCGTCAACGATAAAACCGAACTGGAGCAACGCTCCCGTTCTTCCATTGTCACAAAAGCCGACCTTCGACAAGCCATTGGCGAGGAAGTGGCGCAAAAGCATTTGGCATGGCCCTTAAGTTCGATCGTAAGCAGTCTCGTCTCGGGGTTTTCCGCCGAAAACGCCTTTTTCGACGAGACAACCTCGCTCTCCAGAATCAGGAAAGTAGCCTCGAAGGTTGAGCCAGTGATGCGCGCCGTCGGCAAGAACGAATTGCTTATCCGCAAAGGCGAAATGGTAAGCGAGGAAAGCTACGCGAAGATCCAGGCCATACGTTCGGCGGTTTCCCGTGCCGATATTGGGCTTTCCCTGCGCGGCCTCGGCATCTTGCTGATCTCTGCGTTTCTTGGTTTTTTGCTGATGAAGCGAAATGATGCCGAGTATGGAGCCACCGGCAAAAGCGGAATACTCATGGGCATTTACAGTGCCCTCATATTCTATTTCATCATCCTGCTCGCCAGCAGGACCGGCGAAGGTCAACTTCAGATCGAAGGCGCCTATTTGATCCCTGTCGCCCTTTTCGCGGGCATCACCGCCGCGCTCGCGGGACAGCGCTTCGCTTTCTCGTTTTCGATTGTGCTGGGCATGCTGGCGGCCTCGGCATCCAATCTCAACCCTTACTATGTTCTGTTCGTCATCCTTTCAGGCATTTTCGCCACCTTCCTGATCAGCACCGTTAAGAGCAGGCTCGACCTCGTGTTGGCGGCGGTATTTCAGGCCGGAATCCAGTTTCTCCTCGGCCTCGTCCTTCTTGTGCAGCAAGGGTTACGAATAGCCGAGCTTCTCTCGCTTTCGGGATATCTTGCCCTCAACGGCTTCGCGAGCTGCGCCCTCATTCTGGCTATCCTGCCCGTCATCGAACAATCCTTCAATATACCGACGAGATTCCGATTGCTCGAACTTTCGGACGTGAACGCAGAGCCGCTTAAGGAACTACTGACCCAGGCTCCCGGGACCTATTCCCATTCCATGAACGTGGCCCACCTGGCGGAAGCGGCGGCCGAAGACATAGGCGCCAACCCACTGCTCGCGCGCGTGGGGGCCTACTATCACGATATAGGCAAGATAGAGCAGCCTGAATATTTTGTGGAGAATCAGCGCGGCTCGAACAAGCACGATGACATGAGTCCGCGCCTCTCGGCGACGGTCATCCGAAGCCATGTGAAAATCGGCGTGGAAAAGGCCAGGGAATTGAAACTTCCCAAGGCTGTCGTCGACATCGTGGCTCAGCATCACGGCAATTCGGTGATAGCTTGGTTCTACGACAAAGCCAAGAAAGCGGACGATTCCATTCGAAAAGAGGATTTCTCCTATCCAGGTCAGACGCCGACAAACAAGGAGGCGGGTATCGTCATGCTTGCCGACGTTGTCGAGGCCTCCACGCGCACGCTGAAGAAACCTTCAGTGCCGCGCCTGGATGCCCACGTGCGCCAGCTCATCATGGATAAGGTGCAAGAGGGTCAGCTGGACGATTGCGCCCTGACGCTCAAGGACCTGGAAGTAATCAGGCATTCCTTCGTGAGAATAATGGCAGGGCAGTTCCATTCCCGAATCGAATATCCGAAGCAAAAGGAACAGGGACTATGAACAGGGTCAGCATCGATTGGCGGGATATCGATGAGCCGGCATGGCTCGCCAAGGCGGAGCGATTCGCGGACAGAGCCCTCATTTCCCTCGGGAAAGACAACTGGGACCTTTCGCTCCTCTTCTGCGCCGATGAATTCATACGCGCCCTGAATCGCGAGTATAGAAACAAGGATGAGACGACCGATGTCCTTTCCTTCTCGATGGCCGATACGATCGAGGAGGAGGGACGAACGGTTTTCATCGCGGGCGATATCGTGATCAGCATTCCCGCTCTGGAACGGAACGCCGAGGAATTCGGCGTTGGAACCGACGAGGAACTCAAGCGCCTCATCGTGCATGGAATTTTGCATCTCTCCGGGATGGACCATGGGGACAACAGCCCGAACCAACCGATGCTCATTGAGCAGGAAACCTTGCTGAAGTCATTCGAGGGAGAAAAAATATTGTGAGTTCCTTTCTGAATTTGTTCGGGAAGAAAAGCGAAGAACCGAAAAAAAACGACGAGCCGGAGATCCTCGAACAAAAAGAGATGATCGAAGGCATTGAACATCTCTCGGATACCACCGTGAAGGAAGTCATGGTCCCGCGCACCGACACGATCTTCATTGCCCACGACACCAATCTTGAGGAAGTATTCCGATCGCTCATAGAATCGGGCCACTCACGAATCCCTGTCTACAAGGATTCAATCGACAACGTGATCGGCATACTGTACGCGAAGGATGTGCTTGCCGCCCTCATACACAAGCAGGAAATCGTTATCGCGACCATCGCCCGCAAGCCATTTTTCGTGCCCGAAACCAAGAGAATCGACAGCCTGCTTCGGGAATTCAAGCGAAGGAGAGTGCATATCGCCGTCGTGCTCGACGAATACGGCGGGACTTCGGGCATTGTGTGCATGGAAGACATCATCGAGGAGATTGTGGGCGAGATACAGGACGAATATGACAACGAAGCGGAGGAGTTTATCCAGATAGCGCCAAACACATGGCTCTGCGATGCCCGAGCGCGCCTCGATGAAATAAGCGAAAGGCTGGCCATCGAGATGCCCTATGAGGAATTCGACAGTCTCGCAGGATACGTTTTCGACCTCTTCGGCCGGATCCCCGCGGAGAACGAAAGCATTTCCACCGAAGCCGCGACCTTCACCATCCAGGAAATGGAAGCCCACAGAATTCTTTCCGTGAAGGTCGAGAAGATAATCCGAATTCCCGAAGGGCAAAACGAAGAAGGTGCGGCTGAATAGGAAGGCCCTCCTTTTAACGTCGGGCCCGTCCTCCATCGCTGCATTTTTATACGAATATGTTTCGATATTTAAAACTTCGTTTCAAGATGTAATTTAACTTGCCGGAATCGATAAGTCGGTATAGAATAATTTTCGCTGAAACATTACCAGCGCAATACATGATTTCCCCGAAAAAACCCACAAGGAGGGTCCAATGAATTCCTACATTAAGCAAGTGCTCGATGAACTGCGCGCGCGGTATCCCTGGGAAAGCGAATTCCTCCAGGCAGCCGAAGAAGTCCTTGAGTCGATCGCGCCCGTCATTGAAGCGGAGCCCAAATACAAGGCTCAGAAAATATTGGAAAGGCTGGTCGAGCCCGAGCGTACCGTGATGTTCAGGGTGCCCTGGATCGACGACAAGGGCGAGTACCATATCAACCGCGGTTACAGGGTCCAGTTCAACTCGGCGATCGGTCCCTACAAGGGCGGTCTGCGCTTCCATCCCAAAGTCACGCTCTCCACGCTCAAGTTTCTTGGCTTCGAGCAGATCTTCAAAAACAGCCTGACCGGTCTCCCCATGGGCGGCGGCAAGGGCGGATCGGATTTCGACCCGAACGGCAAGAGCGACAATGAAATCATGCATTTCTGCCAGAGCTTCATGACCGAACTCTTCCGCCACATTGGCCCTGACACCGATGTCCCTGCCGGCGATATCGGCGTGGGTGGCAGGGAAGTGGGATACCTCTTCGGGCAGTACAAGAGGCTTGCCAATGAGTTCACCGGCGTCATGACGGGCAAAGGCCTGAGTTTCGGCGGATCGCTTGTCCGCCCCGAGGCCACGGGATTTGGCGCCACGTATTTCGCCAACGAAATGCTCAAACTCAAGAATGATTCTCTGGCGGACAAGACGGTTTCAGTCTCCGGCTTCGGGAACGTCGCCTGGGGCGTCTGCGTCAAAGCCAGCCAGCTCGGTGCCAAGGTCGTCACGATCTCCGGTCCCGACGGCTATGTTTTTGATCCAGACGGCATTGGGACCCAGGAAAAATGGGATTACCTCAATGAGATGCTCGTCATTGACAGGAACAAAGTGGAGAATTACGCCAAGAAATTCCCGAAAGCCAAATTCTTCGCCGGCGCGAAGCCATGGGTGCAGAAGGTTGACATCGCGATGCCCTGCGCCATCCAAAACGAACTCAATGGCGAGGACGCGAAGGTGCTCATCGCCAACGGCGTGAAGACGATCGTCGAAGTGAGCAATATGGGATGCACCCCCGAAGCATGGAAGCTCTTTATCGAGAAGAAGATCCCCTTCGCCCCCGGCAAGGCCGCGAACGCGGGCGGTGTCGCCACCTCGGGGCTCGAGATGAGCCAGAACTCCATGCGTCTCGCCTGGAGCGCCGAGGAAGTGGATCACCGTCTCCACGAGATCATGATCAACATTCACAAGGCTTGCGTTGAGACAGCGGAGAAATACGGCTTTGAAGGCAATTACGTCGTCGGAGCCAATATCGCCGGATTCAAGAAAGTCGCCGACGCCATGCTGGCGCAGGGGCTTGTCTGATAGTGTAGACGCGCCGCCGGAGAGGGAAGGGCCCCGCCCAAACGCATCATTGCCCTGTCGGGCCGCCCGGGAAGGGATTCCCGGGCGGCCCGTTTTATTTTCAATGGAACAGATCCATGAAGTATGCTATTTTACCCGGCGAGGAGCGCGAAAACGATGATACTCCATCGAGAAAGAAAAACCATAGCCGGGAGCATCGATGCGCCCGCCTCCAAAAGCTCCATGCAGAGGGCGGTGGCTTGCGCGACAATGGCGGAGGGGAGGAGCGCGCTAAAAAGCGGCGAGCTCTGCGCGGACTCGAGGGCGGCGCTGGGGTTGGCAGCCAGTCTTGGGGCCGTGGTCAGCGTCGATGGGGGTTCCATCGCGATCGAAGGCTCGGCGCGCTTTGACGGTTCAAGGGGCGACTTTCCTGGCGCGATCGAACTCGATTGCGGCGAGTCGGGGCTTTGCATGCGCATGTTCTCGCCGATCGCGGCGATCCTCGACGGAGAGGCGACGCTCATTGGAAGGGGTTCTCTCGCGAAGAGGCCGATGGGTATGGTGGAAGAGCCCCTCAGGGCACTCGGCGCCGAATGCAGCAGTTCGGCGGGGTTTCCTCCCATTTTCGTTCGGGGGCCTCTCAGGGGCGGCACGATCGATATCGACGCGGGCGAAAGCTCGCAGCTGCTGACGGGGCTTCTCATCGCCCTGCCGCTCGCGCCTGAGGATTCCGAGCTGAGGGTGCGTCATGCGGTGAGCAAAGGCTACTTGGATCTCACGATCGATACGTGCGCCGCGTTTGGTGTCAAAATAGAAAGGAATTCCAGCTTCTCCCGATTTTATATAAGGGGCGGGCAGCGATACCGGGCTGGAGATTTTTCCGTCGAGGGCGATTGGAGCGGGGCGGCTTTCCTCGTGGCAGCGGCGGCGATTGCGGCTGGCGAGGAGGGACTGGTGATAGGGGGATTGCGGATGGAATCGAGCCAGCCGGACAAGGCCGTGCTCCAAGCGGCCGCCGCGGCGGGCGCGCCCGTCAGCAGCGCCGAGGGAAGGCTCCGGGTTGGGCGCGCCCGGCTCGGGGCCTTCGAGTTCGACGCGACGGACTGTCCCGACCTTTTTCCGCCGCTCGCGGCGCTGGCTGCGGCTTGCGGCGGTACTTCGCGCATCCGGGGAGTCCATCGGCTGAAAGGCAAGGAGAGCGATCGCGCCGCGAGCCTCGCGTCGATGCTCGGCGCTCTCGGTGTGCCGGTGAGCCTCGATGAAGACTGGATGAGGATACAGGGTGGCGCCATTCAAGGAGGAACCATCGACGCCTGCGGCGATCACCGCATCGCGATGGCGGCCGCCGTGGCGGCTCTTGTGGCCGAAAGCCCCGTGACGATACGCGGGGCCGAATGCATCTCCAAATCCTGGCCGAGGTTTTTTGAAGATCTCGATTCGATTAGCCATTGAGGCGAGCAAAAAGCCCCATCGGCGGGGCGGCCAGAAAAGGATTCGTCAATCCGCGATATTCGACCTCAGCGTGTCGAGGAACTTCTTCATTTCCTCGTAATCGCGTTGGCGAATTATGTGCGTAAGATACGCGAGTTTTGAGTTGATGAGTTCCAGCTGACGAATCGTATAGGTGTTGAACATGATCTCGGTCAAAAGCCTGTCATCCTCTGAAAGCAAACCCTTGGCCACGGTCATGTGTCGTTTGAAGTTCGTACCGGGGGCTTCCTGTTTTTTCATGCAGGCCGCGAAAACCATGCTCGAAGCGAAAGGTGTTGCCAGAGAGTAGGCGACGGTCTTGTCGTGCTCCTCGAAGCTGTATTCGAATATTCGGATCTTGAGTCGGGCGTAGAAATCCCTGAAGAACGCCTTTCCTTTTTCACAGGATTCCGCGATGATGATGGCGCTTTCGTCGTGCAAGTCGCGGATATTCGCGAGGGTAGGCCCGAACATGGGATGGCTGGACACGAAGGGCTTGCCGACTTTCCTGTAATAGTCGAGCAGCCCGTTCTTTACGGATGCTATATCGGCGAGCATGCAGTCTTCGGGAATATGGGGAAGCACGGCGTCGAAAGCTTGCGTCGTGCTTCCGAGCGCGACGCAGTTGATGAAGAGTTCGGGCTTAACCGCGTCGAGTTCCGCGAGGTCGAGGATCCTGTGTACCTTCATGAAATACTTCATTTTGAGAGGATCGGCGTCATGCACCCACACTTCATGGTCCCAGCAGAGTTCTTCGCTGAGCCAGGCGCCCATCCTTCCCGTTCCAAGTATGAAAATTTTCATGATTGCAGCCTTGTTTCCTTGTAGCAGCCAAGAACCCTGAAATCATCGGCGAGTTTTGAGACTTTCTCGACCGCCGAAGCGACTTTCTCATTCCTTATGGAGCCCTCGAAGTCGATGAAAATCGCGTACTTGCCTGGCGTGTCGGGCACCGACTCTATGCGCGTGAGGTTGATGGAGGCATCGGCGAATAGCTTGAGGACACCGAAGAGCGAGCCGGCCTTGTCTCCCGCGGTGAAGACGGCTGAGCATTTGTCCCCATCGGTATCGCCATCGTTCATCGAGAGGACGAAGAACCTGGTCCTGTTATGGATCGAATCCTGTATGTCTTCTTTTATGATCTCCAAACCATAGAGGTCGGCGCAAAATTTGCTCGCGATCGCCGCGACGCCCTTCGGTCTCGTCTCGGCTATCGCCTTGGCCGCGCCGGCTGTATCGTAGTACGGAATCGCCTCAAGATGATTCCTGGCGAGAAAGTTCCTGCACTGGGCGAGGGCCTGGGAATGGGACCAAACGTATCTGAGCTCTCTGTGATCAGTGCCGGGAGCGCAGACGAGGCAATGTTTGACGGGCATGTCCACCGCCGCGACGATCTTGAGATTCGTGTAAATGAGGATCGAGTTGACCGGGCCGACGAGACCCCCCAGGGTGTTTTCGACGGGGACAATGCCACAGTCGAAGAGGCCCGTCTCGACTGCCTCAAAGACATCGCTGAATTCCCGGCAGGGCATCATGGCGCTTTGGGGTTGGAGAGCCTTGGCGGCTACCTCGCTGTAGGCGCCATGCTCACCCTGAAAGCCTATGGTCTTGAAATTCATGGCCTGGAGGCGTTTGCTTTCGGACATTATGAAGGAATAGATATCCACAGAAAACTTGGGCTCGACAAGGCAGTGGCTCGAGCGTCGGACCTTATCCAGCACGATCTGCTCGCGCGATCTGTCTTCCACCGAAGTCTTGAATTTTTTGGTGAGAATAGCCTTTTCCATCCTTTCGTTGAGCAGGGCGAGAATCCTGGTGTCGATCTTGTCGATATCGAGGCGCAGATCGTCGAGAGTCATGTGTTCCTCCATTCTTTGTTCCCCTTGAGCGGGGCTGTGGCAGCTGCGGTGAGCGAGAGATCGGCGAGCGCTATGGCTATGGCGGCCTCGATGACGACAGCGCTTCGCAGGGCGATGCAGGCGTCATGGCGGCCTTCAATGACAAGTTCGGTCATCAGGCCGCGTTTAAAGTCGAAGGTGGTCTGGGGCCTCGCTATGGAAGATGTGGGTTTGACGGCAGCGCGCACGACAATCTCATTGCCGTTGGTGATGCCGCCATTGATGCCCCCGGCGCCATTTTTGAGTGTCGTGCCCTTGGCATCGATGAACGGGTCGTTGTGAGTCGAGCCGCGCATGGTCGCAGCGGCGAAGCCGTCGCCGAATTCCACGCCGCGGATGGCGGGCACGGCGAAAACGGCGTGGGCTATGACGCTCTCGCAGGCGTCGAAGAAGGGTTCGCCGAGACCGGCGGGAAGGTTGGAAACCCTCGTCTCGACGAGGGCTCCCACCGAGTCGTCGTCGTTTGAGGCCGCGGCAATCGCGGCTTTAATATCAGCCTGTCCGCCGGCGGCAATGATGGTTGTCGTGAATTTCGCGGGCGAGAGGATTTTTTTGGCGATGACGCCGGCCGCGACGAGACCGGTCGTGATGCGCCCTGAAAAATGTCCGGAGCCCCGCGGATCTGAAAAGCCTCCGTACTTGATGCTCGAGGTAAAATCGGCGTGGCCGGGCCTGGGCACGGCCACGAATTGGTCATAATCCTGCGAACGCGTGTCGGTGTTCCTGAAGACGATGCAGATTGGCGATCCAGCGCTGCGGCCCTCGCAGACGCCGGAGAGCAGCGAAGGGATATCCTGCTCCTTTCTCGGTGTCGTGCCAGCGACTCCGGAACGCCTTCGCGCCAGGTCGGCCTCAAAATCGTCGGCCGAAAGGGGAAGGCCCGGAGGGCAGCCGTCGACGATCACCCCAATCGAATCGCCGTGGGATTCGCCGAATAATTCGACCTTGAATATTTTTCCAAGACTGTTCATACCGCGACCTCTCGCAGAAAAGCCTTAAGTTCCTCGACGGGAATCTTTTCGACAGCGACAATCCCGATATTTCGCGGAACGACGAGGTTCATGAAAGCGCCATTCCTTTTTTTGTCCATGAAGAGAGTCTCGCCCACGCGTTCGAAGAAATCGCCCTCCGCGAATCGCCTGAAATCGACGGGGAGGCCGAAACCCGAAAGGAGGCTGGCAATTCTTTGCGCCGTGCCTGCCTTCATTATTCCTTTTCTGACCGAAAAGGACGAAGCGAGGGCTATGCCAAGCGAAACCGAATGGCCGTGGGGGATCCCCGCCAGGACCTCGATGGCGTGGCCGAAGGTGTGCCCAAGATTGAGCAGCCTGCGTTCTCCCGATTCCCGGGGATCCCTCTCGACGATATCGAGTTTTATCCTCTGGGATTCGGAGACGATCTGCTTCAATACCGAGGAAGGGCATGCGGCATAATCAAAACCATCCGCCGCGGCATATGAAGCCAATGACCGTTCCAGCAAAGTGAAATAGCCTTCACCATCAATGATGGCATGCTTCACCACTTCAGCCATGCCCGAGGCGAACTGCGCAGCCTCGAGCCGTCTCAGCGCTTCGATGTCGCAAAATATGGTCGTGGGAAGATGAAAAGAACCCAGGACATTCTTATAGCCGTGGAAATCGATGCCGTTTTTCCCGCCCAGCGCGGCATCGGTCATGGCCAGAAGGGTTGTGGGCGCGGCGAGAAAGTCAATCCCCCGCATCCAGGTATGGGCCGCGAAGCCCGCGGTGTCGCTTATCGTGCCCCCCCCTATGGCGAGGATGCTCCAGTTCCTGTCCAGCTTGAACGCTATGAATTGGCTATAAAGCTCAGTCAGAACATCCCAGGATTTCGCGGCTTCGCCCTCAGGGACGAAAGCAATCGGGCAATCGGGAAACAAGGTCCCGAACAGCGAATGGACTTTTTTATCGGTGAGGACGAGAGTCCGTGTAGGGTCGATACGAGAGGCGATATCCCCAAGGCCGCAGAAAACGACGGAGCCGCGCACTTCAGTCCACTGCGTCGGCGAATGTCTTTATCTCGCCTTCGATGCGCGCCGAATCGCTGGATGCCGCGCGTTTCGCCTCTGGATCGGGCTTGCCAAAAGCGTTGGGTTCATCGATGTCGTTCAACGTTCGCATGAAAGTCCTCGTCATTTCCAGCTTTTTCATGAGCCTTTCAAATTGACCCACCGTCAGTTGTTGATCTTTGTCGCTGAGCGCGCTGGGCGGATCGATGTGTACCTCGATTTCCAGGCCGTTTGCCCCTGCTATCAGGGCCGCGAGGCTCATGGGTTCGATCATCGAGAGTATGCCCGTGCCATGGCTCGGGTCGACGAGTATGGGTAGATGGGTTTCTTTGTGAACGGCGGGCACCATTGAGAGATCCAGAGTGTTCCGGGTATAGGTCTCGAAAGTCCGGATTCCCCGCTCGCAGAGAATGACGTTGGGATTTCCCTCGGCGAGAATGTATTCGGCGCAATTGAGCCACTCTTCGAGCGTGGAATACATGCCGCGCTTGAGCAGTATGGGCTTGCCCGATTTGCCAACTTCCCTCAGAAGTGAAAAATTCTGCATGTTGCGGGCGCCGATCTGAAGAACATCGGCATATTCGCCAACCCACGACACATCGCGGGTATCGACGACTTCCGTCACGATGGGTAGTCCGGTTTCTTTTTTCGCCTTATCGAGGATCTTGAGACCCTTGAGCCCGAGACCCTGAAAAGCGTAGGGCGATGTCCGGGGTTTGAACGCGCCGCCTCGCAGCATCTGCGCTCCGGCTTTCTTGACCGCGATCGCGGTCTCGATGGTCTGGGTTTCGGTTTCGACCGAGCAGGGACCGGCGATGACGACGAAGTCCTGGCCGAACTTGACGCCTTGGACATCGATAACGCTGCGGCTGTAATCCGATCGTGCCGCGACGAGCTTGAGGTTTTTCATTGGATCCTACTCCGACGCCGGCCGGGCTTCCCCGGCTGCGAAATATGCTCCTTCAAAGAGTAACAGTGATAATATACGGGAGTGAAGTCCTGGTCAAGGAAAGATCCGCGCTTTCTCTCCATCTTCATTTGCGCTAGAATGGAGCCATGTACTTCAACGAACTCGTGGCGGCCTACGATCAGCAGCGGCGCGAAAGGAATATCTACCACGACCTTATGCGCTTCAGGGTGCGCGAGGTTCTCCTCGTCGGAAGCCTCTACGATTCCTTTGTCGTGGAATCGGACGGCGTCCTGACCGAGCAGATTTACGGTGAATACTTCAAGCTGAACCTCAACACGATTCCCCGCGTGACATGCGCGTATAGCGAAGATTCGGCGATCGATCTCTTCCGTGGGGGGGGCTTCGATCTCGTCATCCTCATGGCGGGTATCGATTTCGATCTCCCGCTCAAGTTGGCGCAGGCGATGAAGCATATTTGGCCCGATATTCCCATACTCCTCATGGCCACCAACAACTCGAGTCTCGAGAACTTGGACATGAGCGTGCCAGGCCTCGCCGCAATCGACCGGATTTTCGTCTGGAACGGCTACTCCAAGCTCTTCGTCGGCATGATCAAATATGTCGAGGATTTGAGGAACGTCCAGGCCGACACCATGGCCGCGAGAGTCAGGGTCATCCTCCTGATCGAAGATTCGGTGCGTTACTACTCGCGCTTTCTCCCTGTGCTTTACAAGGTTGTGCTCAAGCAGACGCAGAACCTTATTGAGGAGGAGAAGGTGACGGAGACCTACAAGCTCCTCTCGATCCGCGCCCGGCCCAAGATTCTACTCGCCTCGAGCTACGAGGAAGCGCAGGAGATATTCGACACCTACGAGGCCAACCTCCTGACCGTCATCACCGATCTCCGTTTCCCGAGAAACGGAGCCTATGATGAGGAAGCTGGTTTCGATTTCCTCAAGATGGCCAAATCCAGGATCCCGGACCTGCCCATTCTCGTGCAATCCAGCGAGCCAAGGATCAGGGAGAAAGCCTATTCCATGGGAGCGGCGTTCACGGACAAGAATTCAGAATCGCTCGAAATGGAGCTCGCTCTCTATCTGCAGCAAAACCTGGGGTTCGGCGCCTTCCGTTTCTGCATGCCCGACGGCACGGAAATCCGCAGGGCCCGCAATATGAAGGAGTTCATCGAGATTTTGCATGCCCTGCCTCCGGAGAGTCTCGCCTACCACGCCGAAAGAAATCACTTTTCCGCATGGCTCATGGCCCGCGGGGAGATCCAGATGGCGAAGGTCCTGAGGCCGTATCGCATCGAGGACTTCACGAACCTTATGGCGTTGCGCGATTTCATAGTGAAGATTCTTGACAACGTGAGGAAGGAAAAGTCGCGCGGCATCGTGGCGAATTTCGACGAAAGCATGATGGCGGACGAGAACTACGTTAGCCGACTCATAGACGGCTCGGTGGGAGGGAAGGGGCGCGGCATTGTATTCATACACTCGCTACTCGAAAATCTCGATTTTTCCCGCTACCTTGATGGCATCGATATAAAGATCCCGCGGACGGCCTTCGTCGGCATCGACGAATTCGAGAATTTTCTTGAATCGCACAACTTGTGGGCTTCAGCGTTCTACGGTCATTACTCGACCGAGCTTCGAAAGACCTTTCTCTCGATACCGCTCTCGCGCCAGCTCGTGGCGAAGCTCAGAAGTTTCCTCGGGTCCACGGACAAGCCGCTCGCCGTAAGGTCGTCGGGCCTCTTCGAGGATATGCTGATGGTGCCCTTCTCAGGTATCTACGACACGTACATAATACCCAACAACCATCCTGATATCGAAGTGCGGCTCAATCAGCTTTGCGACGCTATCAGGCTCATCTACGCGAGCCTTTTTTCAATGGAAGCGAGATCGTATTTCGAAGTTGCCCGATACAATCTGGAAGAGGAACGCATGGCTGTCGTCATTCAGGAGCTCGTGGGCTCGAGGCACGGGGAGTACTATTACCCTCACATCTCCGGAGTGGCGCAATCCTACAATTACTATCCGGTTTCCTACGCGAAACCTGAAGATGGTCTTTGCGTGGCCGCGCTAGGGTTGGGCACATGGGTAGTCGGAGGAGGGGCTTCGCACCGGTTCTGCCCCAGGTATCCGAAGCTGGATGTGCTTTCGCCCGATCAGGCTCTCGAGAATACACAGCGGAATTTCCACGCGCTCGACATGAGCAGGTCAACCCCCGATCTCTCCGCGGGCGAAATGGCGAGTCTTTCCGAGTTGCCCATTTCCAAAGCCTCGGGTGACAGGAAATTTCCTCTCATTTGCTCAACATGGGATACCGAAGATCTGCGTTTCGTTCCGGGCGACTCAGGACGGGGACCCAAGGTTATCGATCTGGCCAACATCCTCAAGCACGATGCTTTGCCTTTTGCCGAAGCCATCTCAATGATTCTGGATATCGGGTCTCGATCGATGGGCACGCCCGTGGAAATCGAGTATGCGCTGAATTTGGATGAGCCGACAGGAAAGCCCGCGCTGCACATTCTCCAGCTCAAGCCGCTCATTCATCTTCAAGACAAGGTGGATGTCGATCTTCTTTCGGTGGACAGGCGGGATTGTTTCATATGTTCGGACAAGACAATGGGCAACGGCCGCGATACCGGGCTTTTGGATATCGTCTGGGTGGACCCTGAAGCCTTCGACCGCTCAAAAACGCTTGAGATGGCGGCAGAAATAGGGGAAATCGATACTCAGCTTAAGCAACATGGCCGACGGTACATTTTGATCGGTCCGGGTAGGTGGGGAACGAGGGATCGTTGGCTGGGGATTCCTGTATCATTCGCTCAAATATCGCGAGCCAAGGTGATTGCCGAAGTGGATCTTCCGGGCTTCGTCGTGGACTCCTCCCTTGGGTCGCACTTTTTCCATAACCTGACGAGCATGAGCATCGGCTATATGAAAATTTCGCAGGGGGAGGGAGGCTATATCGATTGGGGCTGGCTCAGGTCCATGCCTTTCAAGATGCAGACCCCTCATTGCCGGTGGACGAGCTTGGAATCGCCGGTCGATGTGCGGATGGATGGCAGGACGAGTAGAGCCGTCGTACTGAAACCTGGATGTAGGGAGCTTGCGGATGGAAAGGCTGGCGAGGGTGGGGATGCTGACATCTCGATCGATGCCCTCGGCGGTGCAATTGACGGTTAGGGCGCTTTTGAGCAATACTCAAGCCCAATAGGAACAATCGTACTCCTCTATGACCTACGATGTACCCTAATCTCCTTATATGGAGCTTAATCACTATGGATGCTGCGAGCGTTGCGAAAACTCTTCACCCCCTGGAAGTCCGGATTCTCCTAAAGTACGACTCCGGAAGAGAGATCGATGCGCGAACCGTGCGCGATGATCTTGGGTACCGCGAAGGCCAGGAGAACCAGGCTTTTTCCTGGTTGTCAGGGAAAAGGCTCATCGAAGAGACTTCGAGAAGCGTGTCGGTGTTTTACGAAATAACCCCATTGGGTTCCGAATATGCCGAAAAGGGTACGCCTGAAGAGAGGATTTTCAACCTCATCGGAGAATCCGGGGCTCTCCGGCTCCCCGAGGTGGCGGAAAAACTGGGGCTTGAGCAGAAAAGTATCGGCTCAGCGTTTGGCCTTTTGTCGAAGGAAGCCGTCCTCTTTATGGATGAGGGGAAGCGAGCCGCGCTCAAGCCTGGCGCCGCGCTTCCCCTCCGCGTCGCAAGGCTGAGGGCCCTTCTGGACAAAGCGGCGGCCCAAGCCGGCACGCTTGAGGAAAGATCGCTCGATGCGGAAGACCTCTCTGTCATCCAGTCGGTCGCGAAGAAGCGCGGCGCCGGCGACGCTCCCTTTAGGATGGCCGAGCGAGAGAGGGTCGTCTATCGGCTTTCGGACGCGACAAAGGATGTGAGGGCAGCCCTGATCGCCCTTGGAATGACGGGCGAGGAGTATGGCGCTCTCACTCCGGCCATGCTCGAAAAAGGCAGCTGGAAGAGCGGCAGTTTCAGGCCGTACAATATCGGCGTCAGCCCCGCGAGAACCATTCCCGGCAGGAAAAACCCTTACGTGGAGTTCCTGGAAAGCGTCAAGGACAAGCTCGTTTCACTCGGTTTCGAGGAGTTCGACGGCAACATGGTGGAAACAGAGTTCTGGAATTCAGACGCCCTTTTCATGCCCCAGTTTCATTCCGCGCGCGATATTCATGACGTCTATTACATCGACGACCCGAAATCCGCACAATATATAGAAGAACCTCATTTGTCCAACGTCGCCGCCGCCCACGAGAATGGAGGAAATACGGGAAGCCGCGGCTGGAGCTATCAGTTCGACCGCGATTTTACCCGGAGACTCATTCTGCGGAGCCAGGGCACGGTCCTATCGGCGAGGCAATTGCCAAAGGCTAAAATACCGGGCAAATATTTCGGTATCGCCCGGTGCTTCCGCTACGATAAGGTCGATGCGACCCACCTTTCGGATTTTTACCAGACCGAAGGCATCGTCCTGGGCGAAGATGTAAACCTTAGGACTCTGTTGGGATTCCTGGAAATGTTCGCCGTGGAAGTCGCCGGCGCCAAGGAAGTCAAATACGTGCCCGGCTATTTCCCCTTCACCGAACCTTCGGTGGAAGTGCACATAAAGCACCCCGTCCTTGGATGGTTCGAGCTGGGCGGTTCGGGCATTTTCCGCCCGGAAGTGACCAAATCCCTCGGTATCGACGTGCCGGTACTGGCCTGGGGAATCGGCATCGACAGGATGGCGCTCATGGCGCTGGGACTCAACGATCTAAGGGAATTGTTCAGTCCTGACCTGGAGAGCGTCCGAATGCGCAGAGCCCTGACCAAAACACGTTGACGGAGATAGTGTATGCCAAAGATAGAAGTGAATGAAAAACTGTTTTTCTCCCTCCTTGGGGATGCGCCCGACGCCGCGGCGCTCGAAGCCATCCTGCCCACCGCCAAAGCCGAGCTCGATGGTTGGGATGCGGATGGAGCAAATGCGGAAGACAGGACAATAAAGATAGAACTCAATGATACGAACCGGCCCGATCTTTGGTCGACAGCCGGCCTCGCGCGTCAGCTTAAGACGCATAGAACCAAAAAAGTACCTTCCTATCCTTTTTTTGTCCCTATTGGTGAAAAACATAGTTCCTCCTACACGGTCGAAGTCGAGGAGAGCGTGCGCCGAGTGAGGCCTTACCTCGCCGGCTTCGTGGCCAAGGGCGTCGCCATAACGGATGCCATGTTGAGGGACATGATCCAGACCCAGGAAAAATTGACCTGGAATTACGGAAGGAAGCGCCGAACCGTATCCATCGGTCTCTACCGGCCATCCGTTATTGCCTGGCCTGTCCACTACAAGGGCGTCGATCCCGATAAAGCCTCCTTCGTGCCCCTCCAGGAAACGAGGGACATGACACTTAGGCAGATTCTGGCCGAGCATCCTAAAGGGAAGGAGTACTCCTTCATCCTTCAGAACGAGGCTATCCATCCCCTCCTGGTCGACGACAAGCACAGGGTTCTCTCCTATCCTCCCATCATTAACTCGGCCGACCTTGGCGCTGTGCTCGTCGGGGACAGGGAACTTTTTATCGAGGTGACCGGCAGCGATTACCCATCGGTAGCCCTCACGGCTTCCATAATGGCGTGCGACCTCTCGGACATGGGATTCGCCATCGAGAATGTCGATGTTATCTATCCCTATGACACCCCGTTCGGACGGAAGATCACCTTCCCCTGCTATTTCCAGGAAGGTTTAAAGGTGCGGCTCGGTCAGGTACGCAAGCTTCTTGGTCTTGACATGAGCCTGGAAGAAGCGCGCGACGCGGCTGAGCGAATGGGATCGATCGCCTCGATCGAAGGCGATTCTATCGCTGTAAAGCCGGCCGAATACAGAAACGATTTTCTCCATCCCGTCGATATCACGGAAGACGTACTTATCGGCATAGGCATGGAGAATTTCCCACCCGAAAGGCCTCGCGATTTCACCATCGGCAGGCTTTCCCCGATTGAGCAATTCTCGCGAAAAGCCAAGCTGACCCTCGTTGGAACCGGGTATCAGGAAATGATCTACAACTACCTCGGCAGCGGCCGCGACTATATAGAGAAAATGGGAATACCTGCCGCCGATGTGGTGAAGATCACCAACCCGATGAGCGAGAATTTCGAGTACCTAAGAAACTCACCTCTGCCCGGACTGTTGGGGACTGAGGCGGTTTCCGTAAAGGCGCCCTATCCGCACAGGACGTTCGAGGTGGGGAAGGTAGCCGTCAAATGTGTCTCGGAAAACTATGGCATCGCGACGAGGCAGTACATCGGATTCCTGAACACTCATGCCCAAGCTGACTACAACGAATCGGCTTCGCATCTGGCGACACTCATGTTCTATCTCGGCAGGGAATACACCGTGAAGGAAGCGCAGGATCCGCGTTTCATCCAGGGACGCCAGGCCGAAGTATGGAGCGGTGGAAAGCGAATCGGCGTTTTTGGGGAGGTCCATCCGTCAGTGCTCGGAGCCTTTGGCATAACGATGCCTGCCGCAGGCGGCGAATTGGACCTTGACGCCCTGCTCGAAGTGCCGGAAACCGCTGCGAAATGACACCCTCGCTTTGCCCATTGGTTTGATGTTCTTGTAGAACCCCGTGATACGACTGATTTGAAGCGACACCTTCCTCCCCGAGCGTTGCTTGGGGGGGAAGATAGTGCATGGAAATATTTGCCTATGAGCCGCTGGGCTTTGAGGGCTTTCTCGTCAAGATAGAGGTGGATATACGGCGCGGGATTCCCGCCGTGGATGTTGTGGGACTCGCGGCGGCTTCGGTGAGGGAATCGCGCGAGCGCGTACGCGCGGCAATAAGAAACTCAAGGTTCGAATTTCCCCAGGACAGGGTCCTTATAAATCTTTCACCAGCCGACCTGCCCAAGGAAGGTTCGCAGTATGATCTTCCCATAGCCATCAAGATTTTATCGGCCGCAGGCTCCATCCCCGATTGTGGCGAGCGAATCCTTATCGTAGGAGAGCTCACTCTGGATGGATTGGTCCGTCCCGTGAGGGGAACGCTGCCAGCCCTCCTTCAGGCATCCAGGAATGGTATACGGCATTTCATCGTCCCCGAGGCTAATTATGCCGAAGCAGGCCGCTTTCGCGAAGGGTGCTTGTTCCCGATCGGCCGCATTTCTGAAATTTCGGAGCTGCTTTTATCGATCAGGGATGGGGTAGAGGGACAAAAACCTTTGCAGAGGAAATGTATCGCCGATGGCTCCATGATGACTTTGTCTGATGCGAAATCCGCTCTTGATTTCTCCGATTATTTCGGCAACGAAGCTGTTGTTCGGGCCTTGGTAATCGCGGCGGCAGGCCGGCACAATTTCCTGCTTTTCGGGCCGCCGGGTTCGGGGAAAACAATGGCTGCGGCCAGGTTCCCTTCCTTGTTGCCCTCGCTCACTGAAGGACAAGCCATGGAAGTCGCCGCCATCTGGTCGCTTCAGGGGCAGCGGTACGACGGAAAACGGGCTTCTTGCCGTCCCCCAGTCTGTGCGCCACATCATTCGGCTTCGCTCGAAGGCATAGTGGGAGGCGGCAAGCCGCCGCGCCCCGGGGAGATAAGCCTCGCCCACCGAGGAGTGCTTTTTTTGGATGAAGCGCCTGAATTCAGGCATGATGTGCTTCAATCGTTGCGCGAGCCTCTGGAAAACGGATCCATATCAGTTGTGCGCGCCGGGCGAGTCCTCCAGTACCCAGCGGATTTCCAGCTGGTGCTTGCCGCAAATTCCTGCCCTTGCGGAAACCTGGGAAACCCTGCGAAAGTCTGCGTTTGCTCCCCGGCCGAGGTGCAGCGTTACTGGAAAAAGATGGGCGGCCCTCTCCTCGATCGTATCGATATGAGGATACCTGTTCCGATTTCCAGCGCGGCCAACGCTCTCGGATCCCCGGGGCAGAGCCAGGCAGATCTCGCCATGAGTGTCAAAAGAGCCGTGGCGATTCAGATGGTCAGGACCGCTGACCAGGGCGGAATATTCAACAGCAGATTGCCGCCGGAATTGGTGAGGAAGCATTGTCTATTGAGCACAGAAGCGGAAAAGCTCTTTCGAGGCAAAGCCGAAGAACTAGGGCTATCGATGAGAGCCTGCCATTCAGTGCTGAAAATAGCGCGAACGATTGCGGACCTTGAGGAATCAATGACGATAGATGCCCGAACGGTATCAGAAGCCGCCGAATACAGGGAATATGGGGACGGTGATAGCTATTGGCCTTTTTGAGGATTCTGCCGCGCAATGAATCATTTGGAAAATAGCGCTGTTTGGCGGGAAAAATTTGTAAACCCGTTGACAATGATACGGATTCCAAGTAAGTTCCTTCTCGCGCCAAGAAGAAGTGAAAGGGCGCTCCGTGATGAGGTTTTCGTGGAATGCGGAAATCTGCAAAAAATGCGGAAAGTGCAAAAAGCCCTTGACAAAGCGGTAGCAAGTTTGCTACCTTCATCGAGCGCTCCGACAGGAAGCCGGCGGGAAGCCGCGGGCGGGAGTTGGGGTGGGGCAGAACCGGGGGCCGCAAAGCGGCGGAAG
>Ga0172375_10000562_pt1 | contig 59353 bp, 43 predicted proteins | sample LakKiv1m_FD_114537 | JGI IMG/M metagenome (GOLD analysis project Ga0172375, IMG submission 114537) | Freshwater microbial communities from Kabuno Bay, South-Kivu, Congo - kab_092012_11.1m | ecosystem: Environmental > Aquatic > Freshwater > Lake | place: Democratic Republic of the Congo...
GTAGCGGAGGGAGGATTCGAACCTCCGACCTTTGGGTTATGAGCCCAACGAGCTGCCACTGCTCCACCCCGCAATGTGGGTGCAAATGTACAACATTGAATGTAATTGACAAAACAATTTCAAAAAAAATTGTAAGTTTGTCATTATAACTCAGATATTTCTATCAATACATTTAAGTTATTAACTAGCTAATAAAAAACTACTTATCATGCCACGTGTCTTTAAAGCCATAGAAATAGAAAAAGAGGAAAAAGAAATAAAACGCGATTACCTCGATCGTCATATGCCTCATGTAATCTGCCCCGAACAGGTAAAAAGAGGCGAGAAATTTATGGTAAAGGTTATTCTGGGCGAAGAATATCCCCACCCCGATGAATATGACCATTCAATAAGCCTTATCCAGCTGTGGAACCGCGAAACACTTCTGGCAGAAGCCCGGTATACCCCTGGCGTTTACGGAAACCTGCCCTCACACGTTGAAATCGACTTTTATATAGTCGCACCCGAGGTTTCGATGAACCTGTCTGCAATGTCGGTCTGCTCAAAACACGGGCTTTGGCAAAGTGAAGATAAACCTATCAAGGTTGTCTGATCTTTATTATCTTTGCAGCCAAATATTTGCCGGAATATGCCAAAAATCGACAAGAAGAAACGGAACTGGCGGGATAAATACAGGTTTTCGGTCACAAACGATACAACTTTTGAAGAGTTATGGAGAATCAGACTTACAAAGTATAACGGATTCCTCCTCATTACTTTCCTCGTTTTTTTCATTATTGGTGCAACCGTATCCCTTATAGCTTTTACAAACCTCAGGGAATTAATACCGGGCTATCCCGACATGAATATGCGGAGAAACATACTACTTAATGCAATCCGCCTCGATTCTCTGGAAAAGGAACTCTCCCTAAGAGACAGGTACTTCGAAAACCTTAGCCTTATAATTTCCGGACAAAAACCGTTGAATAATTACCTCTCTGGTGATACTTCAGGAAAATATAAAACAATAACCTTCGCCAGATCTCCCGAAGATTCTGCATTAAGAGCCCAGGTAGAATCTGCAGACAGATACAATCTTACTCTGGGACCGGTTTCGGTCGAATCTGTGACCAGCCTGGCAGGACTGCATTTCTACCCTCCTGTAAGAGGAATCGTATCCGGGAAATTCGATCCGGCATCAAAACATTTCGGAACAGATATTGTCACAAAACCAAATTCCACTGTCGAGGCAGCTTCCGACGGAACTGTAATCCTTACAGGCTGGACCATGGAGACTGGTTTCGTAATTGAGGTGCAGCACTCAAATAACATAGTCTCGGTTTACAAGCATAATTCGGCTTTGCTCAGGGAAACAGGCGACCTGGTCAGAACAGGAGAGGCAATTGCTGTCGTCGGCGATTCTGGCGAGCTATATACCTCAGGTCCCCACCTCCACTTCGAGATATGGTATAAAGGAACCCCTCTTGATCCTGAAAAACATATAATTTTCTAATGCAAAAAGGAAGGATGCCCAGGAGAATTGCTTTGCTCGGATCAACAGGATCGATCGGCACCCAGACCCTGGATGTTATCTCCAGGTTTCCGGATGAGTTCTCGGTCGAGGTTCTTACTGCCGGGAATAATGTAAAGCTTCTTTCTCAACAGGCCTTGAAATTCCATCCCGATTCGGTGGTGATTGGCAATGCCGAACATTATCATCATCTGAAGGATGCCCTTAAAAGCCACCCTGTTAAGGTCTATGCAGGTGAAGAGGCAATTGAACAGGTTGTTGCAGGTTCAAATGTGGATATGGTTGTGGCTGCCATGGTTGGATACTCGGGATTGAGGCCAACAATATCGGCGATCAGGGCCGGGAAAAAAATAGCCCTGGCAAATAAGGAAACTCTCGTTGTAGCAGGTGAGATAATAAAGAAACTTGTTAAGGAATCAGGCGCCGGAATAATACCTGTCGACTCTGAACACTCTGCAATATTTCAATGTCTGGCTGGTGAAAGGGGAAACCCTGTGGAAAAGATCACACTGACGGCATCCGGAGGTCCATTTTTAAACTATACAACAGAGATGCTGAAGAATGTCAAACCCCAGGAAGCTCTTAAACACCCGAACTGGGAGATGGGGAACAAAGTGACTATCGACTCTGCATCACTAATGAACAAAGGACTTGAGGTGATTGAAGCGAAATGGCTATTTGACCTCTCTCCCGAGCAGATCGATGTGATTGTCCATCCGCAGTCGGTGATTCATTCACTCGTTCATTTTGCCGACGGATCTGTGAAAGCACAACTGGGAATGCCCGATATGAGAGTTCCGATACTATACGCATTAAGCTATCCCGACAGATACTCGTCCGACCTTCCGAAACTTGACCTTAAGAAATATCCTGAACTTTCTTTCATACCGGCCGACAAGATCCGTTTCCGCAACCTGGCCCTGGCATATGAGGCTCTCGATAAGGGCGGCAATATGCCATGTATAATGAATGCTGCCAACGAAATTGCAGTTCATGCATTCCTCTCCGGTAAAATAGGATTTCTACAAATGCCTGAAGTTGTTGAATATACAATGGAGAAAACAGAATATTTTGCATCTCCGGGGCTAAAATTTCTTGAAACCACAAATACAATGGCCCGGTCAGTTGCTACGAAATACATAAACGAACTCTGTAAAAAATCATGATAATACTTATAAAAATCCTGCAGTTCCTTCTGAGCCTGTCAATAATTGTTATTATCCACGAGACAGGCCATTTCTTTTTTGCCAAGCTGTTCAAAACCAGGGTGGAAAAATTCTACCTCTTCTTTGATCCCTGGTTCTCACTGTTCAAACGTAGGAAAGGAGAGACAGAATATGGTATAGGATGGATCCCTCTTGGAGGATATGTTAAAATTTCGGGTATGATTGATGAGTCGATGGACAGGGAGCAGATGAAGCAGCCTCCCCAGCCTTATGAATTCCGCTCAAAATCATCCGGACAAAGATTGATGATCATGCTTGCCGGAGTAATATTCAATTTCATCTCGGCCCTGATAATCTATGTTTGTGTCCTTTATGCATGGGGTGAGACTTATCTTCCCACATCAAACGTGAAATACGGAATCGTGACAGATTCAATTGGCTACTCCATAGGCCTGAGAAACGGGGATAAGATAGTCTCGGTTGACAACCAGGTTATTGATAATTTTGCACAGATCACTTCCGACATAGTCCTGAATAACAGGAAAACCATACAGGTAGACAGGAACGGAGAGATTATGAACATTAATATTCCTGTTGAATACATCGCCCAGATGCTTAAAGGAAATGGAAGAATAGATCCGAGAACGCCATTCAGCCCATATACAGTTTCTGCTTTCGGAAAGGAATCTCCTGCCAAAAATGCGGGTGTCATGTCGGGTGATGAGCTTGTCGGCATCGATGGTAACAGATTTGAATGGTTTGACGAATTCCAGAACTATCTTGCCCTGAACAAGTCGAAGACCGTTGAGCTAAACGTCAGTCGAAACGGACAGCAAATAGATATCCCTGTCACACTTACACCCGAAGGTACCCTTGGCGTGGGGACCTCGAGGTCTTATGACCAGATATTCGAGCTCAAAACAGTCAAATATGGGCTGCTCGCTTCGGTCCCTGCCGGTATCAGCAAGGGATTTACGACAATAGGCGACTACCTGAAGCAATTCAGGGTGATCTTCTCAAAACATACCAAAGCTTATGAGTCGCTGGGAGGATTTATTACAATTGGCAGCATATTCCCGGGTTCGTGGGACTGGCAGGCATTCTGGAACCTTACGGCTCTTCTCTCAATCATTTTAGCAGTAATGAATATTCTGCCAATACCCGCACTTGACGGCGGACATGTAATGTTTTTACTGTATGAGGTAATTACGGGCAGAAAACCAAGCGACAAATTCCTGGAATATGCCCAGATGACAGGAATGATAATCTTACTGGGCCTTCTGATCCTTGCGAATGGCAATGATATTTTGAGACTGCTCAGGAAATAGACTGATAAATGATTGAACTGCAGTTTGTTGTTAAATGTTTAACAATACAGTTTTTAGGGATATTAATTATTTTGCGAAATTTGCATATAATATTAAAGTATTTATAACTTTGCATGAATTCTAAAATTTAAAGAGATGGGAAAGATAGGAATGACCGAGATAATACTTATTTTACTGGTTGTGGTTCTTTTGTTTGGCGGAAGGAAAATTCCTGAACTGATGAAAGGTATTGGCCAGGGAATGAAGGAATTCAAGAAAGCATCAAAAGTTGATGATACTGACTCCAAAGAGGTTGTAAAGTAAAGAATTTCACTGTTTTGAACAAGATAACCAAGGGACCTGAATTGAGTCCCTTTTTTTACATGTACCTGCCTCAAATGCAGGGAAGTCAGTAAATATATTCGTATTTCTGATTTCTTCTGACAGGATTGAATCCGGCTTCACTTATAATTTCCCTGATCTGCTGCACACTGAACCTGTTTCCGCCTCCTGCAGCACTTACAACATTTTCCTCAATCATTACCGATCCAAGGTCATTTGCACCTGCATGAAGTGAAAGCATGGCAGTCTCTTTACCTACGGTAAGCAGTGACGCCTGGATATTTGTTATATTGTAAAGCATTATCCTGCTTATTGCAATCAGCCTAATGTAATCAGCACTGTTATACCTGCTTGTTACACCTGACCTTTCCCTCAGTTTTGTCCCTTCATCCTGATATGGCCATGGGATAAAAGCAATAAATCCATAATGACCTTCGGGCTTTTCATCCTGAAGATTTCTGATTTTTACAAGATGTAAGATCCTTTCTTCGATGGTCTCAATATGACCGTACATCATTGTAGCTGATGTAGGCAGGTTCATCTTATGAGCCTCTCTCATAACTCCAAGCCACTCTTCAGTTGTGGCCTTTGAAGGTGATATTATCTTCCTGACCCTGTCGGAAAGGATTTCTGCTCCGGCGCCCGGAAGACTGTCCAGACCTGCATCTGCCAGGCTTTTAAGTACCTCCTTATACGTCAGCTTCTCCTTCTTTGAAAGGTAAACTATTTCAGGAGGACCCAGTGCGTGAAGCTTTAAATCAGGATACATTTCCTTTAACTCCCTGAAAAGACTTATATAGAACCCGAGGTCAAGATCAGGGTTCATTCCCCCCTGGAGCAACAACTGGTCACCGCCCAGACTCTTCATCTCTTCAATCTTTCTCCTGTACTCCTCCATTGTTGTGACATAAGCATCGGGCGATCCTTTCTTCCGGCAGAAATTGCAGAATGAACATTGCGAAAAACATACATTTGTGATATTTACATTCCTGTCTATCATCCAGCCTGTATTTTTACCGGGGCAATGTCGTTGCCTGAGCAGATCCGCTACATAAATAAGCTCTTCGAGAGGAGCATTGTCATAAAGAAATACCCCTTCTTCAATATCAAGAGGAATCATGTCAAGAGCTTTTTTATACAGTTTATCAGATCTCATAATTCAGTAAAGATCTTTTCAGGCTGCTCCATTCATTCCGGGCCGGAATACTGATATTGAATGACGCAGCAGATCAACGGGGCAAAGGTAATTCTTTGGAAGCTAAACAATCAATAATTTATTTAACTTTACATCTTCAAAAAAATTCTTTATTGTAAATATGAAACCTCATATACAAAAAATCTCACAAATATCTCCTGCTCAATCTGTTATTTGCATCACCGGGAAGGACGAACTCCCGTCGTGGCTTAACCTTTCGGTTCCTGAAAGGGATTTTGTGATTAAGCAGCTTAAGGCAAAGGAAGAATATACCGTAATCAATTCTTATTCCAGGGTAACATATATAGTCAGGATCAGCGATAACGGACCAGAGTACAGGCAAAAGGAGGGACTGAGAAAGACAGCCTTCAATCTCAGAAAAACTATAAGGTCGAATAATCACGATGAACTGGTTATTGCAACCTGGCAGGGATTTAACGGATCGGTTGAGGCTTTTGCCGAAGGACTTTTGCTTAGCGCTTATTCCTTTGACAAGTATAAAACAAAGAGAGAGGATATTGATAAAAATAAATATCCTGCAAAATTGCTGTTGCATGGTGATATTTCGGACAGGGAACTAAAATGGCTAAATGATCTTACTGATGCTGTATATATTATCAGAGATCTTATTAATGAACCCGTTAATCGTCTCAATGCTCCGGCTTTGGCTGCGGAAATAAGGAAGACCGGCAATATTGCAGGATTCGGTGTTGAGGTTTTGAACAAGGGGAAAATAGAGGCTCTCAAGATGGGAGGACTTCTGGCTGTTAATAAGGGGAGCATTGATCCTCCCGTATTTTGCATTCTCGAGTGGAAACCTGAAAAATGCCTGAACGAAAAACCCTTTGTTCTAGTCGGAAAGGGGATTGTTTACGATACAGGGGGACTTAATATAAAGACCGGCGATTATATGGACAATATGAAGGCAGATATGGCAGGAGCGGCAGCTGTGACAGGTGTCCTTTACACTATCGCAAAAACTGGTTTACCTCTGCATGTCATCGGCCTGGTTCCTGCTACCGATAATCGCCCCGGCGGCAATGCCTATACACAGGGTGACATAATTACCATGTATAACAAAATGACTGTTGAGATCGGGAATACTGATGCCGAGGGAAGGCTGATCCTTGCTGACGCCATCAGCTATGCATCAAAATTCAAGCCCGAACTTATTATTGATGTGGCCACCCTTACCGGTTCAGCTGCCATGACATTTGGAATCCATGCCCTTGCTGTAATGGGCAATGCAGACAGAAAATGGTTTGACCTGCTGAAACAGGCAGGCAATGATGTTTACGAAAGAACGGCAGAACTTCCGTTCTGGGAAGAATATGGTGAAATGATAAAATCAGATATTGCCGATATAAGAAATGTCGGACAAAGGGAAGCAGGCGCCATTACTGCAGGCAAATTCCTTGAAAATTTTGCAGAATACCCTTTGATACATTTGGATATTGCCGGAACGGGGTCACTAAGGAAGGATGATTTTTACAGGTTAAAGGACGGACCGGGTTCAGGAGTCAGGCTGCTTTCAACATTCCTGAGGAAATATGCTGAACAACAGATGGCTTAGTTTTAGAGAATTATTATGGAAAAAAAGACTGTAGTTGCAGGAATATCCCATGGAGATATAAATGGGATCGGATATGAGGTGATTATAAAGGCTCTCATGGATCCGACAATAAATGACATTTGTGTCCCTATTGTTTATGGATCGCCGAAGGTGGCCGCTTACCATCGCAAGGTCTTGAATATTAATAATTTCAGTTTCAACAATATAAGAACACCAGAGGAGGCCAATCCCCGGAAAGCGAATCTTATCAACTGCCTCGACGACAATGTGAGGGTTGAGCTTGGCAAATCAACCACACATGGCGGTGAAGCGGCATTCATTTCCCTTGAAAGGGCTGTCAGCGATCTTAAAACCGGCAAGATCGATGTTCTTGTTACAGCCCCCATTGATAAGAAAAACATACAATCAGATAAATTCCGTTTCAACGGACATACGGAATACCTTAAGGAGAAGGCAGGTGCCAATGATGTTCTGATGCTGATGGTCAGTGAAAGCCTGAAAATAGGAGTGGCAACCGGTCATGTTCCTCTCAGGCAGGTTCCCGATCTAATTACCACAGACCTTATCCTTAAGAAGGTGAGACTGATGAACCAGTCACTGATCTTTGATTTTGGAATAAGAAAACCCCGGATTGCTGTTCTCGGACTGAATCCTCATGCCGGTGACAATTCTCTGCTTGGAAGCGAAGAAACAGATGTGATTGCACCTGCTGTCGGGCAGGCAGTAAAAGAAAACATACTTGCTTTTGGTCCCTTCCCGGCCGATGGATTCTTTGGCGCAGGTTCCTTCACCCATTTTGACGGCATACTTGCCATGTATCATGATCAGGGCCTTGCTCCATTCAAAGCTCTGTCGTTCGATGCCGGCGTGAATTTTTCAGCGGGTCTTCCTTTCATACGGACATCACCTGTCCATGGGACTGCATTCCAGATAGCCGGCAGGGGAGAAGCATCTGAAAACTCATTCCGTCAGGCCCTTTACCTTGCCTGCGATATCTTCAGGAACAGGCAGATGTACAATGAACTGACACGCAATCCACTTAAAAAACAGGATATCGAGATACATGCCGAACGTGTCGATGAACTGCCTCCCGAGATATTTAATTCAGAACAACCTTTATGATAGATTACATCTTAGGTAAAATATCAGAACTCACCCCTGCTTACCTGGTCGTGGAAAACGCCGGAATAGGCTATTTTACAAATATCTCTCTGTCGACATATTCAAAGCTTGACGGAAAAGAAGAGGCCAGGATTTTTATTCATGAAGTGATCAGGGAAGACAGCCATCAGCTTTTTGGTTTTGCTGAAAAGGAGGAAAGGGAAATATTCCGGCTTCTGATATCCGTTACTGGTGTCGGTGCAGCAACTGCAAGAATGATGCTTTCATCGTTAAGTCCTGCCGAAATTGAGAAGGCAATTCTCGGGTCGGATATAAATACATTAAAGGGTGTAAAAGGGATAGGCTTAAAAACCGCACAAAGAATAATTGTTGATTTAAAAGATAAACTCGGAAAACAATCCGGAACCGGCGAAATATTTGCATTTACAGACAATACAAAGCGTGAAGAGGCGTTATCAGCTTTAGTGATGCTTGGATTTGGTAAAAGTGCTGTCGCGAAGGTCCTTGACACAATTATCAGGAAGGAGAAGAGCCTGACGGTCGAGGACATGATAAAGAGAGCCCTTAAGAGCCTGTAAATAAGAATATAAGTTGATTTGGGATCAGAGTTATCATATAATAATCTGCTGAAATTTTCTTTTATTATCATATTCGCTTCTCTTGTCCTGAGGTCAACCGAGGCAGATGGTCAGGTATCTTCAGGCATTTCTCAGACAGACACAATACGCAAATCTCCACTTCGGCTGAAAGATGTTTCGGGCAATCCTTATGAGCAGGTCCAGAAAGCTCCCCTTTTTCTTTATAATCCTTCAAATATCAAATCGACAGTTGTTTATGATACTGATAAGAACGAATATGTAATCTATCAGAAAGTTGGCGAATTTGATTACAGGACACCCGTACGCATGTCGCCCGAGGAATTTCGTAAATATCAGTATAACAAGGATATGCGCGATTACTGGCAGTCGAGGATATCAGGTGAGTCAGCAGGATTCAGATCTAATCTTATACCACAGATCGAAATCGGCGGAGCAACTTTTGATAAGATATTCGGCAGCAACGTTATAAACATTGTACCTCAGGGCTCCGCTGAACTTATTTTTGGCATCAACATATCACGTACTCAAAACCCGACACTATCCGAAAAGCTACGTACAATCCCGACATTTGATTTTAAGGAGAAAATCCAGATGAATGTCACCGGTACAATTGGCGACAAAATGCAGCTTGGTGTAAATTATAACACCGATGCCATGTTTGAATTTGAAAACCGTACTAAGCTTCAGTATGCCGGCAAGGAAGATGAGATAATCAAAAAAGTTGAAGCAGGTGATGTTACCCTTCCTCTCCCGGGAACCCTTATTACAGGAAGCTATAGTCTTTTCGGCCTTAAGACAGAGATGCAGTTCGGAAAGCTGAACGTGACTACCGTACTATCACAGCAGAAAGGAGAGACCTCGACAATTGATGTTAAAGGAGGAGCGCAGATAAACGAATTCGAAATCTATGCCGATAACTATGAAGCCAACCGTCACTTCTTCCTTTCACATTATTTCCGGGATATTTACAACGATGCCCTCAGGAGTCTTCCTGCTGTCAGCTCCGGACTCAATATCACACGAATTGAGGTCTGGATCACCAACAAGACAAGCAGTTTTGACGAAACGCGAAATATTGTTGCATTTGCCGACCTTGCTGAAAACAACAATCATATCTTTAACAAAGTCCCTCAGTTCCAGGCAACACCAGGTGGAATGAGATTTCCCGACAATGGCACAAACCAGCTTTATTCCCGGCTTCAATCGGATTACAATACAATACGCAATGTTGACCAGGTCGCTATTGCATTCAGTTCATTGCATCCAGGTTTTCAGATAGGCAGGGATTTTGAAAAAATTGAAAATGCCCGGAAGCTCAATGAGCGCGAATTCACCCTGAATTCCCAGCTCGGCTATATCTCACTTAATACGGCACTTAATACGGATGAGGTCCTTGCGGTTGCATATGAATATACACTCAACGGGCAGGTCTATAAAGTAGGCGAGTTTTCGACAGATGGTATTTCTGCCCCGCAAACGCTTGTATTAAAACTTCTTAAGGGAACTACTCTAAGCCCTAAATATCCTACATGGAACCTTATGATGAAAAATATTTATTCACTGGGTTCAGGAAGGCTCGAAAGTGGAAATTTCCAGATGAACATACTTTATGAGGATGATAAAACAGGTAATGCAATAAATTATCTGCCTGAAGGCAGGATAGCCAACAAGATTTTATTGCAGGTCCTTGGCCTTGACAATCTTAATTCACAAAATGACAGGGTCCCTGACGGGTATTTTGACTTCATCGATGGTATTACTGTGATGGTGAGCCGGGGGAAGATCATTTTTCCTGTCACAGAACCTTTCGGAAGCTATTTGCGAAGTCAGATAGGCGATAAGTTCATAGCCGACAAATATGTATTCCAGGAACTTTATGACTCAACCCAGACTATTGCCAGGCAGATGGCGGAGAGAAACAAGTTCAAGATGACCGGACAATATTCGTCCGAATCAGGATCGGAGATACGACTGAATGCGACAAATATTCCGGTGGGGTCTATCAAGGTTACTGCCGGAGGAATAACACTTAATGAGAATACTGATTATACAGTCGATTATAATCTTGGTGTTGTAACGATTATAAATGCTGCCCTTATTGAATCACAAACACCTATACAGGTATCACTTGAGAATAACCAGTTTTTTGGATTCCAGACCAAAACCCTGCTTGGCACTCATCTTGATTATAAGATATCGGATAATTTTAATATCGGAGGAACTCTGCTTCATCTTAATGAGCGTCCATATACCCAGAAAGTAAATTTCGGAGAAGAGCCAATATCAAATACTATCTGGGGATTAAACACATCATACAGGGGTGAATCGCAATTGCTTACAAAGCTTATTGACAGGATCCCCCTGCTCGAAACAAAAACACCTTCAAGCATCTCATTCAATGGGGAGTTTGCCGATCTGATCCCCGGTCATTCCCGCGCTATTTCAAATGCAGGCAATTCCTACATCGACGATTTCGAGTCAAGTGAAATTCCCCTTGATCTCAAATCCTTTAATGCATGGTCAATTTCAAGTGTACCTCAGGGGCAGGACCAGCTGTTCCCCGAAGCACGTCTGAACAATAACCAGGCAAGCGGATACAACAGAGCTAAAATAGCCTGGTATGTTATCGATCCTCTGTTCCTCAGGAACGGCTCTTCAACTCCTTCTCACATAAAAAATAATCCTGATACACAGTCAAGCCACTTTGTAAGGGAGATCTATGAGAATGAAATTTTCCCGAACAGGGAAAGCACAAGCGGAATTCCGACAACCATTTCAGTTCTTAACGTTGCTTATTACCCCGATGAAAAAGGACCTTATAACTTCGATACAGAAGCCGGGCCCTATTCGAGAGGTATAAATCAGGCTGGCAAGCTTAATGATCCGCGCTCAAGGTGGGGCGGTATTATGAGGGAAGTCCTAACCAGTGATTTTGAAACAGCCAATATTCAATATATTGAATTCTGGCTAATGGATCCGTTCGTAGAAAAACCTGATCATCAGGGTGGGGATCTTTATTTCAACCTGGGGAATATTTCGGAGGATATACTTCGCGATTCGCGGAAAAGCTTTGAAAACGGGTTGCCCGGATCTCCCAGTGTCATTAATGTTGATACGACCGCCTGGGGACGTGTACCTACAGTTCAATCAGTTGTGAAAGCATTCGACAATAATTCCGAATCGCGTAAATATCAGGATGTTGGCCTTGATGGCCTGCAAGACCAGGATGAACAGACATTCTTCCAGGATTATGTTCAGAAAGCTCAGACTGTAACAGCTCCAGATATTTTTACCGAGATATTAAAAGACCCGGCCAATGATAATTTCCATTATTTCAGAGGATCAGATTATGATGCAGAGCAGCTCGGGATTCTCGACAGATATAAGAAATACAACGGTCAGGAAGGCAATTCTCCAACATCTGAAATGTCTTCCGAATCATATCCCACAACAGGCTCCACACTTCCCGACATGGAAGATATCAACAGGGATAATACCCTGAGTGAAACGGAAAGCTATTATCAGTACAAAGTGAGTCTGAGGCCTGAAAACATGAAAGTCGGGATGAACTATATCGTCGATGAAATCGAACCTACAGTCACGATGGCCAATGGTTCAGAGTCGAAGGTTAAATGGTATCAGTTCAAGATTCCCGTTACTGAGTACCAGAAAAGAGTCGGGGTCATTAACGATTTCAAGTCAATCCGTTTCATGAGAATGTTTCTGAAGGATTTCAATGAACCTGTGGTTATGAGGTTTGCTGAACTCAACCTTGTAAGGGCAGAATGGAGGAAGTACAATATTACCTTCATGGAAGGTGGTGAAAGAATCACAATTCCGGAACCTGAGGATGGCACTTTCGAGATCAGTTCTGTCAGTATTGAAGATAATGCCGGTAAGAAGCCGGTCAACTATGTCCTCCCTCCGGGGTTCAACAGGGTGGTGGATCCCCAGAATCCCCAACTCCGACAGCTTGATGAGCAATCGATGGTACTGAAGGTTCTGGATCTGGCCGACGGGGATGCCCGTGCAGCATACAGGAATGTGAATCTCGATGTCCGCCAGTACAGGAGCCTTCGGATGGAAGTGCATGCCGAAGCCCTTCTTGGTCAGCCTTTGTACAACGACGAGCTGACAGCTTTCGTCAGAATAGGTTCGGATTACAAATCGAACTTCTATGAATATGAAGTTCCTCTTAAACTGACTCCGCCAAATGATAAGTATGATAACAACTCAGAGGAAGACAGGGCTAAAGTCTGGCCAGAATCAAACCGTTTCAACATAAAGATGTCGGTTCTTCAGGAAGCAAAAAAAGAGAGGAACCGGCAGATTAACACGCCGGGATCATCACTTAGCCTTTCTGATGTCTTCGCTTTCAGGGACGATTCGAACCGGGTCTATGTTTGCGGAAATCCTAATCTAAGCAATATCAAGGTGATAATGATAGGTATACGAAATCCTATAAGAACACGCGACCCGAACAATGATACGGGTAATCCCAAATCAGCTGAGGTGTGGGTTAACGAGTTGCGGTTAAGTGATTTTATAGAAGATGGAGGCTGGGCTGCAAATGCTCATCTGCAGGCAAAGCTGGCGGATCTAGGTACGGTCGATGTGGTTGGACAGGCAATTACTCCGGGCTGGGGAAGTATTGATAAAAAGGTTAATGAGCGAAGTAAACAGGAAGCCTATACGTATGATGTTTCAACAACTATGGAACTTGGGAAGTTCTTCCCTGAAGAATCAGGAGTAAGACTTCCTGTTTATGCCGGATTCTCCGAGACAAGAATAAAACCCCAGTACAACCCCCTTGATCCGGATATTCCGCTGAAGGATGCACTTAAAGAGGCAAAAACAGAACAGGAACGCGATTCAATAAAATCGATTTCAGAAGATTATTCAAGAAGAAAAACCATCTCTATAAACAATGCCGGTATCACTAAAAGGGGAGAAAAGGCCCATGCATGGGATCTGGCAAATTTCAGCGTCAATTATACATATAACGAGACCTACAGAAGCAATACCAAAACAGAGATCGATCTGGAAAAAAACTATAAGGGAGGGATTAATTATAATTATGAGACCCAGCCTCAGAATATTATGCCATTTAAAAATGTAAAATTCCTTAATTCACCTATATTCAGGATTATCAAGGATTTTAATTTCTATCCTTTCCCTAAAAGTATTTCATTCAGGACTGATGTGTCACGATATTATAATGAAGTAAAAACCAGGAATATAAACAACCCGGGTCTTCTTATCATGCCTACATTCAGAAAGGATTTCGAATGGACAAGGATTTTCGATATAAAATATGACCTGACACGCCAGCTTAAGATCGATTTCACATCAACAAACATAGCAAGGATTGATGAACCGGAAGGTGCTGCGGATAAAAAGCGCTACAGGTCGGAATATGAAAACTGGCGGGATTCGGTTCTGACAAATCTTAAGCATTTTGGCAGAACTACATCATATAATCATTTCATTAATGTAACATACAATCTGCCAGTTAATAAAATTCCAATGCTTTCGTGGGTGAACGCCAATGCACGTTTCGGGTCAGATTATTCATGGCTTGCCGGCGCCCTCTATCCCGATTCTATGGAAATAAATCTCGGGAACACTATAAAAAATCATAATGAGCTTACTTTCAGTGCGACAGGTAATCTGGCGAACCTTTATGCCAAGTCGAAATTCCTGAAAAATATAGAGAACAACGCGCGGCCCGATGCCGCAATCAGGATGAAGACCGAATACAAGACTGTTACCTATACAAGGAATAATGTCAATTTCAGGGAAAAAGTCGTAAGGATCATAACCCACAACCTGAAAACAAAAGATGTAAAGGTTACGATTCTCAAGCAGGACGGGACCGAACTTAAAGGGAATCTTGAGATAATAAGTGAAAACAGGGTAAATTTTACAGCATCCGAAAATGCGAATGGAGCCCAGGTAACTGTTGAGGGTCGGATACCGAAAAAAAGAAATCCGGCAATCGTAACAGGTGAATATATGATTCGTGCCCTCATGGGGGTCCGTTCCGTCAGTATGACCTATACCTCGTCGCAGGGGCAGTTTCTTCCCGGATTCCTGCCTGAAGCCAGGTTCATCGGAATGTCAAAGACTAACAATGTTTCGGCTCCGGGGCTGCCATTCATTCTTGGTTTCACTGACAGGCATTTCTTTGAAAAGGCTGCTTCAAACGGCTGGCTTACAACAGATACGCTTCTCAATACACCAGCAGTATTCAATAACAGGCTGGATCTATCCCTGAGAAGTGTTGTCGAGCCTTTCCCGGGACTTAAGATTGATATAAACGCCGACAGAAGATTCATGGAAAATGAAAGCTCATATTATACTGCCGATTTTAACGGGAATTTTCCCGACAGCACCAGAAACAGGGTTGTGACAGGAAACTTTTCAATTTCAGTAATCTCGTGGGGTACGGCATTCGAAAAGATATCAAAGGATAATAATTATGTATCAAATACTTTCGAGAATTTCAAGAAGAATGCAGCAATAATTTCTCAAAGAAGGGCGGACAACCGGAGAGAACTCGATCCTGGTTATGATCCAGATATTGATCCCGGGACAGGTCAGCCACTGGAGGATGGTTTTAAGAATGGTTACGGACGTACTTCAAGGGAAGTTTTGATACCTGCTTTCTTTGCCGCATATACAAGGACAGATCCTCATAAGGTATCACTTGCCACTTTCCCTTCTGCCTCGAAGATGATGCCAAACTGGAGAATCACATTTGACGGACTGTCGAAATTTGAATTTGTAAAAAAGGTTTTCAGATCCATAAATATAACACATCAATACAGAAGTGTCTATCAAATAGGATCTTATACAACAAACCTGAACTACTTTACCGATGGTAACGGGCTCAATGATATAAGGGATCTCCAGAAGAACTTTATCCAGAAATATGAGATCAATGTAGTGACCGTAAGTGAACAGTTCAGTCCGTTAATAAATGTTGACATGAACTGGAAAAGTAATCTTACCTCGAGGTTTGAATGGAGAAAGTCAAGGACTGTATCCCTGAACCTGACAGGTAACCAGATCACCGATAACCGTATAAATGAGCTTGTAGTGGGGGCCGGATACCGTTTCGATGATGTACAGATAATACTTAAAACAGGCGGAGGCCAGAAGGTTCTTAAAAGCGATCTGAATCTCAGATTCGATTTTTCAATAAGAGATAACAAGACTGTTGCAAGAAAACTAATTGAGGATGTCAATCAGCCTGTTGCCGGTATGAAGGTATTTACACTCGGGGCCACCGCCGATTATGTTCTGAGCGACAGGTTCAATTTGCAGATCTTTGCGGATCACACCCTAAATAATCCATTTGTTGCCAATACATTTCCAACCTCCAATACAAATTTCGGATTCAGCCTGAAGTTTACTCTGGCACAATGATCCCATTCATTTGTTTCTGCTAATTTTGACCTGGGCTGTTCATTTAACTTCACTTGGTACTAAAATGGACAATTTCAATAGCAAAAAACATTCTGAAACAGGTTATTATTCATTGAATGGGAAAGATATTTTTTAAGGAACTTAGATGAAGGGTCTTCCCTCATTTGAACTGGGATACCATAATGCAAGCGATAATTAAATTCAAATATTCCAAAGGCAGGGCGTATTCAGTTCACCGATTTGAAAAAAATCCTTATTTTTGATAGAATTAAAAAGCTTTTAATAAAATAATCTATTAATAAACGAATTTTTGAAGACATGAATGTACCGGCAAATTTGTTATACACAAAAGATCATGAGTGGCTGCGAGTAGAAGGTGATTTCGGGTATGTCGGAGTAACCGATTTTGCTCAGGGCGAACTGGGTGATATTGTTTTCCTTGAAATTGAAACTGTAGGAGAAACTCTTCAGAAGGAAGATGTTTTCGGGACCATTGAAGCAGTTAAAACAGTATCGGACATGTTCATGCCGGTTGGAGGTGAGATCCTCGAAGTAAATCCGGAGCTCGAGAATTCACCAGATATTGTTAACAAAGATCCCTATGGTAAAGGTTGGATGATAAAGATAAAACTTACGGATCCATCTGAAACAGGGACCCTTCTTTCAGCAGAGCAGTATCAGGCAATATTATAAGGTCTTTTTCACCTCAACCTGCTGGTATCCTTCGACGATATCTCCAACCTTGATGTCGTTGAAGTTGGATATATTAAGTCCGCATTCGTATCCGCCGACAACTTCCTTCACATCATCCTTGAATCTTTTCAGGGAGCCGAGTTCGCCGGTATAAATCACTATGCCATCACGAATAATTCTGACCTTTGTATTTCTTGTTATTTTGCCTTCCTTAACATAGCATCCAGCCACTGTTCCAACTTTTGTCACTTTGAATATCTCACGGATTTCAAGTGTGGCAACGATCTCTTCCTTCACTTCAGGTGATAGCATTCCTTCCATAGCTGCCTTTATCTCCTCGATAGCGTCATAAATAATTGAATAAAGCCGGATATCGATCTCTTCCTTTTCCGCAAGTTTACGGGCGTTAAGTGAAGGGCGCACCTGGAATCCAACAATAATGGCGTTTGATGCAGCTGCAAGGAGGATATCCGATTCTGAAATCTGTCCAACAGCCTTATGGATAATATTAAGCTGAATCTCCGGTGTTGATAGTTTTATCAGGGAATCGCTCAGTGCCTCAACAGAGCCGTCGACATCGCCTTTAACAATAATGTTTAGCTCCTGGAAATTGCCAATGGCGATACGTCTTCCGATCTCATCGAGAGTAATATGTTTTTGTGTCCGCAGACCCTGTTCTCTCTGTAACTGGGCTCTTTTTGTCGCAATATCCTTGGCTTCGCGGTCACTATCCATGACGTTGAATTTATCACCTGCCTGTGGGGCTCCGTTAAGTCCAAGGATAACAGCCGGTGTTGCCGGGCCTACTTCATCGACTTTTACGCCCCTTTCGTTATACATTGCTTTTATGTGACCGTAACTTGCTCCTGCAATTACGATATCTCCGACATGAAGTGTTCCGGCTTTTACAAGCACAGTCGAAGTGAACCCACGTCCCTTATCAAGGGCTGATTCTATTATTGTGCCTGTTGCAGGTTTGTCGGGGTTTGCCTTCAAATCAAGCAATTCAGCCTCAAGAAGAACTTTTTCAAGAAGCAGATCAATATTCAGTCCTGATTTGGCTGAAATCTCCTGTGACTGGTATTTACCTCCCCAATCCTCAACAAGGTAATTCATGTTTGCAAGTTCCTCTTTTATCCTTTCAGGATTTGCGGTTGGCTTGTCTATTTTATTTATTGCAAATACAATAGGGACCCCTGCAGCAGAAGCATGGTTTATTGCTTCCACGGTCTGGGGCATTACGCCGTCGTCAGCGGCAACAACGATGATTGCTATGTCGGTTATCTGGGCACCACGGGCACGCATTGCTGTAAATGCCTCGTGTCCAGGTGTATCAAGAAAAGTTATCTGGCGGCCGTCATCGAGGTTGACAGAATAAGCTCCGATATGCTGTGTTATACCTCCGGCTTCACCTGCAATAACATTGGTGCGCCTTATATAGTCGAGCAGCTTTGTCTTTCCATGGTCGACATGACCCATTACAGTTACTATAGGCGGACGGGGTTTGAGATCACTTTCATCATCCTCTGTCTCCCTGACAGCCTCCTGGAGCTCGGCACTTACAAATTCAACTTTGAATCCAAATTCATCGGCAAGAAGTGCCATCGTTTCGGCATCAAGGCGCTGGTTTATTGATACGAACAATCCCAGATTCATACATGTAGAGATCAGCTCTGTTACAGGGATGTTCATCATTGTTGCAAGTTCATTCACGGAGACAAATTCCGTTACCTTGAGAATATTCTTTTCCTGTTCAATGCGGTCCTCTACTTCACGGTGTTTCTGGCTTATGGCTTCCCGTTTTTCCCTGCGGTAACGTGAGCCTTTTGATTTGCCCTTTGTCGTAAGACGAGCAAGGGTCTCCTTAATCTGTTTCTGAACTTCTTCTTCATCAACTTCAGCCCTTACAGATCTCTTCTTTATTGTTTTCTTTCCCGGCTTTTCTTTTTTATCGGGCTGAACAGGTTTCACAACAGGAACCTGTTCTTTTTCCTTTGTAATCCTCTTTCTCTTCTTTTTCCTCCGGAAATCGCTTTCTCCTTCAATATTAACATGCTGGTAAGATACCTGCTTTTTCCTGTCTTCGACAGGCAGTTCTATTTTGCCAACAACAGTAGGGCCCGATAATTTTTTGATTTCTGTCTTGTATAATTCGGGCTCTTCCTCCGGTTCCGGAACGGATTTTTGAACGATACTTTCCTGAGCTTCATTTTCGGCTGTCAAAACAGCTTTTTCTTCTTCTTCAGATTCACTTGTTTTCCTGATTTCTTCCTTCTTTACTTCTTCGGCAACTTCCCCTTTATCTGAAGGTTTATGCTTAACTTTCTTTTCTTTCTTCTGTACCTTTTGTTCCCTGGCAACCGTCTCAAGGTCGATTTTGCCTACAATATGAAGATCAATGGCAGCCTTTACTTTATCTTCTTTTGAAGCTGCAGGTTCCGTTTCCTTTGGTATTTCCGCAACTGCTTTCTTTTTTTCAGGTTCTTCAGGTTTAGGGGCTTCCTTTTGTATTTTTTTATCTTCTTCAGGCTTTGGAGCTTCTGGCTTTACTACCTTGGGTTTCAAAGTTTTGTCAAGATCGATCTTGCCGACGAGTTTGATATCAGGTTTTTTGATCTCGGTCTTGATATCAATAACCTTTTTTAGATTTGAAGTATCTTTTATAAGGACTTCATCATCACGATCCTGATCATCTCCTTTTCCTGATTCAGGAACATCATCTATTGAGACAGTTTCTTTTTTTCTGTGAAGGTCCTTGAGGATTAGCTTTTCCGATTCTTTTTTGACATTCAGGTCGCTGCTGTATTCTTTCAGGAGTAAAAGATAAGCTTCGTGCGGTAATTTTGTGTTTGGATTTGGATCAAGATCAAAGCCCTTCCTGTGCAGGAATTCTATGATTGTAGAAATTCCCACATTGAATTCACGGGCTGCCTTACTTAATCTTGTTGCCTTAACATCTTCAGTCATAGATATCTGTCTCCTTTGTCTTTCTTAAATCTCAATCCTTTTATTTGTGTCCGGGTTCTATTCGAATTCAGCTTTAAGTATATTAACAACTTCTTTTACTGTTTCCTTTTCAAGGTCGGTTCTTTTAACCAGATCACTTATTGAAAGGTTCAGAACGCTTCTGGCTGTATCACATCCTATAGCTTTGAGTTCATCAATTATCCATTCTTCTATTTCATCGCTGAATTCCTCGAGGTTGACATCTTCCTCATCCTCGCCTCCCGGCTCCCTGTAAACGTCTATTTCATAGCCTGTCAGCTGGCTTGCAAGTTTTATGTTGAGCCCGCCTTTACCTATGGCCAGAGATACTTCATTTGGTTTAAGATATATCTCTGCTCTTTTAGTCTCTTCAATAAGCTTGATCGAAGTTATCTTGGCAGGGCTGAGAGCTCTCTGAATGAACAGCTGATTATTGGATGTGTAATTAATGACGTCGATATTCTCATTTCTGAGTTCACGGACTATGCCGTGGATCCTCGATCCTTTCATCCCGACGCAGGCACCGACAGGATCAATCCTTTCGTCATAAGATTCCACTGCAACCTTTGCCCTTTCACCGGGGACCCTGACAATTTTTTTAATGGTTATAAGACCGTCGAAAATTTCAGGTACCTCAAGTTCGAAAAGCCTTTCAAGGAAAACAGGTGATGTACGGCTTAGAATAATGAATGGAGTATTGTTTCTCATTTCAACCTTGATAACAACAGCCCTTATGGAATCACCCTTGCGGAAGTGATCAGAAGGAATTTGTTCGCTTTTCGGGATGATGAGTTCATTACCGTCATCATCAAGAACAAGAATCTCCCTTTTCCAGACCTGGTAAACTTCGCCGGTAACTATTTCACCGATCCTGTCTTTGTACTTTATGTAGATATTGTTCTTTTCAAGATCGAGGATCCTTGCTGTAAGGTTTTGTCGAAGAGATAATATAGCCCTTCTCCCGAAATCCAGAAATTTCACTTCATCTGATACCTCTTCGCCCACTTCATAATCTTCATCAATTTCTTTGGCTTTTGAAAGAGGAATTTGTGTGTTGGGATCAACCAGTTCATTATCTTCAACAACAACCCTGTTTCTCCAAATTTCAAAGTCACCCTTGTCGATATTTACGATAATATCGAAATTATCGGCTGAGCCGTATTTTTTCGCCAGCATGCTCCTGAAAACGTCCTCAAGGACGCTCATCATTGTCGGACGATCAATATTCTTAAGCTCTTTGAATTCCGAAAAGGTGTCGATCAAATTAATATTTTCCATCTGGTCTGCTATACTTGATATTATTTAAATATTTTTCAAAAAAATTTTATAACTGTTTTATTATTTGATAGTTAATACCACTTTTACCGATTTTACCTGGTCGAAATTGAATGGTACAACTTTCGTTTCTGTCTTTTTCCCTTTAAGTTTTATTTCTGTCTCAAGGTCAAATCCTCCGCTTGTTACATTTTTAAGTATCCCTGTATATCTGGTCCCTTCATTGTCAACAACACTAACTTTCCTGCCTTCATTTTTATAATACTGCTCAATAACACCGAACGGCATTTCAAGCCCTGGTGATGAAACCTGCAATTCATAGTCCTCAGTTTCGCGATCGAAGGTTTTTTCTATCATCCTGTGAATATTTACACAATCGTCGATTGTTATCCCTTCCTTTCTGTCGGCAAGTACAGTGATTTTGTTCGAACTGCTTACCCTGACGGCGACAAGAAAGATACCTGTTCCTACAATGTATTCTCTTACAGATTTTTCTATAAGTGCCTTATCAATCATCGCTGAAATCTGATAATAAAATAGGGGACTCTGGTCCCCTAGGTCTCAAATGCCCCTCATTTCGGATGCAAAGATAATGAATGTTTTATAATTAACAACCCCAAAATATAAACTTTTTTTATTTTGCGGTAAAGTTAACTCAAGGGAATCACTGAGTTACAGGAAGGGTTAAATCAATAAGCCCTCATTTGCTTAACTTTGCAGTTTGTAAGCTGACAGGAGATAATATAAATGCCTATAGCAAATGAAGGAAATTTATACAGAGGAAGAAAGAAAGCTTTTGTCGGAATGTACGCTTTGCCCGCGGGAATGTGGTGCTGACAGATTCAGCGACGCAACTGGATATTGCCGTTCAGATGCCGGGATGAATATTGCCTCTATATGCATACACAGGGGGGAGGAACCCCCTGTAAGCGGACCTGACGGAATCTGCAACATATTCTTTTCGGGCTGTAACCTCAGGTGCGTTTATTGCCAGAATCATGAGATAAGCCGTTCATGCACCGAACTTAGAAACAGTTCTCCTGATTACAACACGACCCTTGAAAGAATTATCATGATACTTGATTCGGGAATCAAAGCAGTGGGTTTTGTTTCTCCTTCGCATGTTGTTCCTCAGGTTAAGGCGATCATCAGGGGTTTGAATTCAAGAGGTTACAGGCCGGTCACGGTCTATAATACTAACGGTTATGATAAGCCTGAGGTCATAGACTCGCTCGATGGATTAATTGATGTTTATCTGCCTGATTATAAATATGTTTCATGTGTTATGTCAAAAGATTATTCTGACGCGGAAGATTATCCGGAAGTAGCTTTAAGGGCTCTCAGGAGAATGTACTATCAGAAAGGTTCGACTCTTCATATGGATAAAGAAGGCAGGGCTGAAAACGGTTTGCTTGTCAGGCATCTGGTTTTGCCCGGAAGTTCAGAGGAAAGCAAAGATCTTTTAAAAAAAATTGCTGAAGAACTTTCTCCGGGGATACATTTGTCGCTAATGTCGCAGTATCATCCGACGCCATATGTGAAGGGCCACACTGAACTGAAAAGGATATTGTACAGGAAGGAATATGAGTCGGTAGTTGAGGCTATGGAAAAGCTGGGCTTTCGCAACGGCTGGATTCAGGATATGGACAGTTTCAGGAATTACAGGCCTGATTTTAGCAGGGAGCATCCTTTTGAATGAGATAACTTATTGTCAGCAGGTAGATTGCCGGATGTATCTCAAGCGGCAGGATTTTTAAGTATCAGCTGCTTGTCAATATTATCGCTGAGTTTGTAATGTTTAATATGATCGCTGATATTTTCACCGATGATCTCAATATTGTCAAGGTCGGCAGTGCCTCTTCCTGCCTGTGCGCAGTAGTTGAGCCAGGCAACGGTTGTATAATCGATACCCATCAGTTCAATGCCAACGCGGTCAGCAGCGAGCCAGTCGGTACTTACAACGCATATCCTGTGGTCGACAGGAGTTCCGTTGTTTGGGCCGTTTCCTTCCATTCCCTCGAATCCGTCGATAACGGCAAGGTGCGGATGCAGTCTGGCGGAGAGGTCGTAAAGGTTATAGTTGATACCCCTGAATCCGCTTCCATGTACTATTGCCTTATCGCTTTTTGCTCCTTCCCTGCGGTTCTTTCCGAAAGTAAATCCCTGATCCTTCACGGGAGCACCGAAAACAATATTCTTCAGGGAAAGTGTAGCAATGGCCATATCATGTGTTTTCATTCTTGCCACTGAGACAACGTATGAATCTGGGCTAAGAAGGACACTTGAAAATCTTACAGGATGGGGTTTGAAATCCTTTTCATCGAAAACATAAAGTATTTCATGTTTCTCCTGATCGAGATCCATGAATTTTACAGGATATTTCTGTGCCAGCCTGAAATAACCATAATTGCTGAAACCATCGAGAGACGGGCCATTGGCTGCAGATTCGGCAATAACCACATTCTCGAGTTTCTTTATTGATTTAAGGAATTCCAGCACACCTTCAAGAGTGTCGGCATGTGTGGCACATAAAGGAATATCAATGGATACATTATTGGGTTTAAGAACCACACGGCGGTTTCCTATAGCCTGCCGGATCTGTTTTGAGAATGGTTTAAGCGCACGGAAAACCATATCGGCTCTGTTGTCACCGGTTGTAAGTCCGACGCCGGAACGGATTAAATTATTCTGAGACTGTTGCGGTACAGAGACAAATTTACCAAGGGGAGGGGCGAAAGACATTGCCAGTCCTCCCATTACTGATGTCCTGAGGAAATGCCGACGACTAATGTTATCCATTTCGATTTATATATTTGATAATATGTTCCCAAAGATAATAATTGACAGGGTTTGTGAAAGCAGAAAAAGATTTTCAGGAAAAAATTTACTGTTTGTTGGTGATAGATAAAGTTGGCATAAATGATGTCTACGTATTATAATACGTAGTTAAATACATAGATTGCAACGTAGAATATTAATTTTGACCTGAACTAAATTGATTGGAAAGAGCTGAATATTAAACCCTTTCAGGGTTTTTGATCAGGGGGGATGTCCTTACCGCCGGTTTCACTGGTGGTTATTTAAATTAAACCACTGTCGTGTTTTTCCCGGTACACGGCTGTCATGGTTCTTAAATTTTTGTTGTAATATTTTAAAGCTAACGCGATCTTCTGCAACCTGATCATCCCCCTGATACGGTTATCAGGATTAAAATTTGAAACTTACATGAATTTTTCCCTTTTCTGAAGGTTGAATAATGCAACCAGCAGAAAAAGGATGGTTCCGGTTATAAGTATTATCCTGTTTTTTAAGGTTATTATTGCCCATGTTGTTTCATTGACGTCAAAGGGAGGATCGGAAGGATTAAGGAAAATGTTCCACTGGCTCTTTCGGAGAGGGTCCTCAAGTATGAGGAAAAACAGTCCGAATATTATCATTGCAACTGCGGTCCCATTTCCGTTCCTTATCACTGTCGAGAGCATGAATGCCATCATCCCGAGAAAGAGTACCGGATACATGACCTGGGCCGTCACCCTGAATATCTGGAACTTCACTATCAGGAAGGAGGAAAGAGATGTAAAGACAAGCAATATCAGCCAAGCAATCATGAAGATCAGTATGATCCTTACCAGCCAGACCTTATAACGATAGTTTGGTATCCCGAAAAGTATTTCAATGGTCCTTGCATCCTGGTCGTTCTGAATGCCAAAAACAGAAGGATAGAATACAAGCAGAATGCCTGAAAAAATAAAAACTCCGTAAAGGTCGGAAACCCTTGATATGTTGTTTGAAAAAACATATATCGCCGATAATCCAAGATAAAAAAGTACCGATCCTCCCAGGAACCAGATGAATTTATTGGCGAAAATTATCCTGAGGTTATACAGGATCATTTTCCTGACCAGTGTAAAAAAGTTGTAAAATGTATCAGTTTTCATGCCTGTTGTTATCCTTTTTCCTTAATAACCATAAATATGCATCCTCGAGGTTTGGAGAAGCATTAGCTGCATTTTCACGGGGTGAGGATTCAGAAATCACCCTGACTCTTACCTGATCGCCCTCCGACATATGGTGTACCACGAGATGATCCTCAACGAATTTTCCGAACTCTTCTGAAGGGATCTTAAACTGCCATACATGTCCTTCTGCCTGCAAGGTCATGTCAGATGGTTTGCCAAGGTAGCGGAGCTTCCCCCTGTTTAGAACCGCCACCTGGCTGCATGAGCTTGAGATATCTTCAATAATGTGTGTTGAGAATATCACAATCCTTTCGCGGCTAAGTTCGACAAGAAGGTTTCTGAACCTTATCCTTTCCCTTGGGTCGAGTCCGGCAGTAGGTTCATCAACAACAAGTATTCTCGGAAGATGCAGCAGGATAAGAGCAATTCCCATCCTTTGCTTCATACCTCCTGAAAAGGAGCCGATTTTTTCGTGTCTCCTTTCCTCCATGTGAACTGCTTTCAGGACATAGGTCACTCTTTCTTCCCTTATCGCTGAATCAACAATATTCTTCAGCATAGCCTGGTAATGCAGGTATTCATGTGCTGTCATATTCTCATAACTACCGAATTCCTGAGGCAGGTAACCGATAAGTCCCTGCAGCTCCTCGCGTTTTTTCTGGGTGTCGAGTCCGTTTATCCAGATCTTGCCATAGCTCTGTTCCAGTATTCCGCATATTATACGCATGAGTGTTGTTTTGCCAGCGCCATTTGGTCCGAGAAGTCCGAACATCCCGTTGCCAATATTTATGGAAACACTGCTTAAGGCCTTGAATGGTTTTTTCCGTTTACCAATAAGGGGAACAGCCGAAACAAATTTATAGATAGCCTTCCTGATACCCCTGAACCTTCCTTCAAGCCTGTAAATATCTATATTCTCTTCACTCAGCTTTCTTCCTGTGGTGTAGATGAACAGTCCGGTGAACCAGACAAATCCGATTATAAGTACGACCGCGATATTTTCCCATTTTATCTGGAACAGGAACAAGTTAAACAGAGGGATTAACCAGAAAATAAATGAGTCCAGAAGCGGGATTGCCCTTTTAAGCAATTTGCTGCCATTTTCGGCGCTTATATTCCGGAAAAGTTCTCTGAAGCGATTCCAGACCGAAAGAATGAAAAACCATGAGGCAACACTGAAAAAGAAGATCCAGAATCCTTTTTGCAGGTAGAAGTAAGTAAACCAGATCATAAAAACAAGCAGCGGAAACTGCCAGGTAATGTCTGTAATATCTCTCAGTTTCCTGTAAGGCTTCTGAAGCCCTAGCCTTTGCCTTATCCTGGCTCCTGCTTTCCATTCCCTCGACCATCTGCTTTCCCTTTCATAAATCTTAACCAGGTTCTGGATATGGATATTGATATTCTGATCGGAAGGGATCACCGTTTCCCTTGCTTTCCTGAGGCTGTTCATTACAAACCAGGTTGTGGCAGGAACAATTATGACAGCTATTATTGTCGTAATCATTTTCCAGACGAACTTGTCAATGTTTGTATAGATCAGCAATATCAGAAGACTAAAAGCCAGAAACTGAACGGTTTTAATCTTCCAGTTAAGGGATTTTATCCAATCGATTGAATTTTCGAGACCTGAATAGAATGTAGGGATAAAGATAAGTGTAAGAAGTGTGCTGAGGGTCAGACCTCCGATCACCGTAATCGCAAATGAAGCTCCTATGCCTGAAACAAATTCAGCTTTCCCCATTGCCAGGGGGAGCATTGCTATAACAGTTGTTGAAGCGGTTATCAGTATTGGCCTTATCCTTGACATCCCGGCAGACATCAGTGCTCTTGAACGTCTGTATCCTCTCTTCCTGAGGATTTTTGTATAATCGATAAGGATGATCCCGTTGTTTACGACGACTCCAAGCAGGATAAGGAATCCTGTCAGTGTGTTTGCATTCAGCAGGGAATTACCTGTGAGTATAAGTGCTATCAGTGAGCCGAGGGCAGCAAGAGGTATGCTGAAAAGAAGGACAAAGGGTATGGCAAGAGATTCAAAAACAGCCGCAAGAATCATGTAGATAAGCAGGAAAGCTATACCGATGAGATTATAAAATTCCTTCAACTGGTTGTCTTCATGGATAACCTCGACGACGAGGCCTGATGGAATATTCAGACCAGATACAATTGACTCGATTTCAGCACGGGCACCCACAAGGATGTCCTTTGATGATCTGATTTCTTCCTTGAAGTTATATGTGACTGTTATTCTTTTTTCCTGGTTCTCACGGTGGATGTTGCCCATACCGTATGAGAATATTGTACTCGCAAGTTCCTCCATTTCCATTACGGCTCCTGACGCGCTTGTAACTTCGAGGTGCTTCAGGTCGTCGATTGTCTTTTGATCGTTGTCGGAGGATAGTGTATCTTCGTCGGCATATTTGATTATTATGTCGTAGCTCTGGGTTCCCTGTTTGAATTTTGCCCCCGATGAATACTCTCTTCCGAATGTTGCAAGCGCAGCCGAGAGATTCATAAGTGTAAAGTTATTGCGGCCAAGATAGTCCATGTCAAAATGAAGCTGTACCTCCGGGGTATTATCCTGTATGCCGGCATTTACATTTTCGATTGTCTCAAGTGCATCAATATAGTTTTCAATATCTGCGGCCAGATTTCTCATCTGTTCAAAGTCCTGCCCCCTGATAACTACTTTTTCCGATTCGTTTCCAAAGCCAAGCAGATTTGCAAAATCATTCTCGGGATTGAATGATTCTCCTCCGCCGTCACCTCCGGTGAAACCTCCGCCTGCCGATATTTCATCCATACTGATTTCGGCTGAAGAAATGTTCTTTGTTCTTTCAGAAATGTCGTTCTTGATTTCAGGAAGTGATCTTTCACTCTTTTTATCCCATTCCTTAAAGAGGTTGACTGTAACAGTGGCTTTGTCCTCTTCGATCCTGCTGACAATATCCTCCTTTTCGGGCAGTGAGGTTAGCCGTGATTCGATCTCGGCCACTACTGCATCCGTTTTCTGGAGCGTCGATCCGGCAGGCATTGTTACGCTCATCCTGAATTCGGGAGTCTGAATTTCACGGTTGTTGTTAATGCTAAGTGCGAAACTGACAAGAAGGGCTGTGAAAAAGACCACAAGCGACCCTATTATCGTTACTGCGGGATTTCTCATACTCGCCTTCAGCACAAGGTGATATGCCTGTATTAGTCTGTCGTGGATTGATAGTTTTTTAAATATCTGCGACTCTCCTGCTGAGGTCCCCGACAGCAGATAGAAAGTTGCCATCGGGATAAAAAACAGTGCGACTCCAAGCGAGACAAGTAATGTGGAAACGATTGAAACACCTATATTTTTCCCAATTATCCTTATCAGAAAGTTTGTTGAGAAGATAAAAGGAAAGAATACTATAATAGTAGTCAGGGTAGATGCAAGGATTGAGCGCCAGACCTCTTTAGTCCCCTGTTTGACGGCTGTTGCCGGATCTTTTCCGTTTCCTGCAAGCCTGTAAATATTCTCAAGCACGACGACAGAGTTGTCAACAAGCATTCCTATCGCCAGAGCTATTCCCACGAGAGTAAGGCTGTTTATTGATATATTACAGGCATAGAAAAAATTGAACGCAGTATAGACAGATGCAGGAATTGACACTGCAATTATTGTGACTAGCCTAATATTCCGGAGAAAGTACCACAGGATCAATATTGCAAGCAAACCACCGGTAACTGCGAGATTGATTATCTGATCGATGTTTTTTTCCATTGTTTCGGCGCTGTTGTTCTGAACAACAATCTCGATTCCCGATGATGAAAGTTCCTTATTAAGTTTGATTACCTGGTCGATGGCATCGTGTGAAAGTTTAATAAGATTAGCCTGGTTGTCATTTACAAGCGTCATGGTGACTGCATCCATCCCGTTGACCCTGCTGTATGATTGTCTTTCCCTTACGCCGTAGAAAATTTCTGCAATATCATGAAGGAGAACCGGTCCTTGCTGTCTGACAATTATGTTCCCGATATCCTTTATATCAGTGTATTCTGAGGAAATATTCACAAAAAGTTCATCACTTCCGTCATACACCTTTCCGGCAAAAGTCTTGTTGCTGCTATTGTTGTTAAGTACCTGACTTATCTGTCCCGGGGTAATTCCAAGGGCTTTGCAGGCCTTCCGGTTCAGCCTGACCTCGATGGAATTTTCCTGTCCGCCGTACACCTGGACACCTGCGATCCCGTCAATATTTTCAAATTCAGGTTTTATTTCACGGTCAGCAATATTGCGAATCCTGTCGACGCCACCTTCACCTCTTACCTGCAGCGACATGAACTGATTGGTAAGCTGTTCAAGGTCAATTCTTATAACATTGATAATGAATTCTGAAGGTATTGAGCTTTTTACTATATCGATTTTTTCCTGAAGCCGGAGGTTAGCATATTTAAGGTCGGAATTTTTTGTATAATAAATAAAGATAGTGCCATACTGAGATGTAATATTTGACTCTATTTTTTCGACGTTTTCCAGCGTTCCGACAGCTCCTTCTATAGGAACAACGGCCTGATTTTCTATATAGGACGGATCAAGTTCAAGCGGTGTTCCAACCTGAACAATAAGTGCAGGAAGCTGGGCATTCGGAATAAGTTCAACGGGTAGCTTTTTATAGGAAACATAACCCAGCAGCGACAGTCCGAGAAAGACCATCGTTATGAGAACTCTTCTTTTAAGTACGAAATTCATATCGTTTCCTGTATGAATCAGACAGCATCAGGAAGGCTTTTCCCCCTTCCGTGAATAAAATTTCCGAATGTATCAAATACCCAATAAACGCATGGGATGACCACGAGGGTAAGCAATGTTGATGAAACAAGGCCTCCGATTACTGCATATGCCATAGGTGACCTCAGTGAGGCGCTCTCACCGATACCGATTGTAAGAGGTAAGAGAGCGAGAATAGTTGTAAGGCTTGTCATAATTATCGGCCTGATTCTCTGCGATCCCGCCAATACTATTGCTTCCCTTTTTCCGATACCTGCCTGCCTGAGCTGGTTTATCCTGTCGATAAGGATAATAGCATTGTTAACAGCTATTCCGCCAAGCATTATAATTCCTATATAGGCCATCATATTAAGAGGCTTGCCGAGTATAAAAAATGTCAGAACGGTTCCGACTCCGGCAAGGGGTATTGTTAACATAATAACAAAGGGCTGGAGGATCGATTCGAACTGTGAGGCAAGCACCATAAAAACGAGTACTATCGACAGTATAAGGGCAAATGTAAGGTTTGACGTTGATTCTTTTCTTTTCAGCTCCTCACCCGTGAACTCCATCCTGTAGTCGGGGGGCAGTGTAATTGATTTCAGCAATTCCCGGGCTTCGGCTACAACCTTGCCTAAAGGCTGTCCACCCCTTATCATGGCATAGAGATAACAGGTCCTCGACTGGTTCCTTCTTGTTATCTCACCCGGACTTATTACCTTTTTGATCTCTGCAAGTTCGCTCAATGGTACTTTGACTGTTCCTGCTGTTATCATCAGGTCGCGCAGCTGGCTCAGTGATATATCTTCCAGCTTGATTGTAATATCCTTCATTTCCCCGTCCTTTTCAAAAGTTCCTGCAGCCGAACCCTGGAGATAACCTTTGATCTGATTTATAACACTTTCAGCTGTAACATTGTAATAGCTTGTTTTGAATCTGTCGATTACAATGTCCACTTCCGGAGTTCCTTCATCAAGCGAGGTAGTAAGATTATAAAGGCCCGGATATTTTTCAAGGATTGATTTTGATTCCTGAAGGATCCTTTCAAGTTCTGAAAAATCTTCGCCTGATATTTCAAGGGCAAAAGGCGATTCAGATGTTCCCAGCGAAGTCTGGAGTGCAGTTTCCTCCCTTGTGAATGAAACTTCAAGGCCGGGAACTGTCGTAAGGTAATTATCGATCTGGCTTATGGCATTTTCAGTTTCACCGGCATATTCATCATTGAGGATGACTTTTATTGATGCTGTATTTTCACCTTTTGCTTCAGTATTCTGAATTAAAGTTGAGGTATTGTCCTCACCGGCCTGTGTGTATAACATTTTCAATTTTGGTCCCAGCAATTCCCTTATTATGCCTTCGGCCCTTACAGCGGTGCTGTTTGTTCTTTCGAGCCCTGTACCTTCAGGCAACCTAAGTGAGACTGTGAACTCGGCTGATTCGGATTTTGGCATGAACTCGCTGCCGAGATGTGGTATAAGAAGGGCAGAAAGGGCAAGTATTATTACCGCGAGGGTGATAACAGATTTACGGTTATCGATTATCTTTCCGAGGAATGTTTTGTACCAATTGAACCGGAGAGCAGATGTTGATACCTTTGCCTGTCTTTTTTCGGGGAACAGTGTTGAAATAAGCATCGGAATTACAAGCAAAGCGACAAACAGCGACGATATAAGTGAAAAGGCGACAGTCCATGCCTGATCCTTGAACATTTCGCCGGAAGCTCCATGAAGGTACACAATAGGCAGAAAAACCACTATTGTTGTAACTGTCGAGGCTGTTATTGCTCCTCCCACCTGTCCGGTTCCGGTGATAACTGAATCCCTGAACGACATTCCTTCCTCCTTGTTTCGGGTAATGTTCTCCAGGACGACTATCGCATTATCGACAAGCATCCCTGCGCCGAGAGCAAGCCCTCCCAGTGTCATTATGTTAAGTGTCAGGTGATTGAAATACATAAGGTTGAAAGTTGCAATAATGGAAACGGGTATTGCAATGCTTATTACAAGCGTGGTACCTATCCTTCTCAGAAAAACATAAAGTATTAAAACAGCAAGGATAATTCCTGCTATCAGTGTGTTTTTGACTTCTCCAATGGCATTGCTTATATATTTACCCTGGTCTGTCACTTTAATGAACTGGTAGCCGGGAAGGGCTTTGCCTATTTCCCGGAGGCTCCTGTCAAGACTGAGTACAGCGTCAACAGTATTGAATTTGGGTTCCTTGTAAATAGCCAGACCAATACATCTTTCGCCGTTGATTGTCACAATGTTGTCAGGGTCCTTGTTTTCAAATTTAATTGAAGCCACATCTCTGAGATAGACAGGCACCCTTTCGCTTACTAAAACTGTTGACTGACCGGTCATCCCGGTTCCCGATGCTGAAGCAGGCTGTCTGAATCCTACAATTATGTTTTCCAGGTCTTTAAGGTCCTCAAGCACGCTGACTCCCTTTACAACATATTTAGTCCCCATGTCGACAATCGATCCACCAGAAACATTTCTATTGTAGTTGCTTATCTGGGCGGCTATACCGTCGGAAGTCAGTCCGAAAGACTCAAGAAGGTATTTATTTGTTTGAACGACAACTTCGCTTTCTTCCTTTCCAACAATCCTTACATCGGCAACGCCTTCGATCCTTACGAGTTCATTCCTGATATAGTTTTCAGCGATCTTTCTAAGGTCATCCATATTTTCAATAAGATCATTTTTGAAACCGACAACCATTACCGGGGAGGCATTGGGATCGTATTGTGAGATTGTAAAATCATCAAGGTCGGAGTTCTGGCTGAAGGAATTCAGCTCTTTCTGAAGGTCAAGAAAAGCTTCATCCATGTCCTTGTTCCATGCATATTCGACAGTAATTACAGCCGACCCGCCCCGTGAAACAGATGAAACCTGTACAACGTCGCTCTGTCGCATAGCAAGAGATTCAATCTGATCGACATAATTTTTTTCGATTTCTTCAGGTGGTTTTTCCCCTGCCTTTAATTCTACATAGATTTTGGGGGTGTTGAGGTCAGGGAAAAGGTCTGTCCCCAGCTTGCCGAATGAAATAAATCCAAGCAGAATGATTCCCAGTACCAGCATCAATACTGTTACAGGATTGTTTACAGCAAATCTGGCAATTTTGTTCATACCTATTTAATGATTTTTACTTTTGACCTGTTGCTTAGAGTTTCAAAGCCTCCGGTCACTATTCTTTCATTCTTTGCAAGACCTCTTGTAACTTCAACATCCGTAAGGTTTTCAAGTCCTGTTTCTATAATTCTCTCAGCAGCAAGACCTCTGTCAACGACGAAGACTGTTTTTCCCTTCTGCCTCGACAGAATAATGTTTTTCGGTATCACGATTACTGAATCCTTTCGGTTTATGATTATATCGGCTTTTACAAACATTCCGGGGCGAAGCAGGAGATTATGGTTGTCGATTGAAACTGTTCCCTTGAAAGTTCGGGTATCGGCATTTATTGCCGGCGAAAGCTGGGTCACACTTCCTATAATGGTATCTTCCGGGATTGTATAATTGGTAAGTTTAACAGGTTGTCCTGGTTTTATTGCCGTAATATATTTTTCAGGAAGCTGTACGTCCATATACATAGTAAGGTAGTCCATGATTTTAACCATTGTAAGGCCGGCTTCTACCTGTGTTCCCTGTGTATGGTAGGGGAGGTCTACTATCACACCGCTGATAGGAGCTGAAATCCTTGTTTTTTCCAGTTGAAGCTTCGATGTTACGACAGTGGTTTTGGCATTTTCGTAGTTGATCTCAGCTGTTTTAAGCTCTTTTTGGGTCACCCCTCCTTTTTCATAGAGCGATTGTTGTTTTTTAAGCTCGCTTTCCATAAGTTCGAGATTCAGCTGATTGGTTTCCATTTTTACGGAGTTGACATATTCCTGATCTTCCAGGCGTATAATCAGATCACCGGCATTCACTTTATCGCCAAGTTGCCACAGCCTGCCTTTAGAAGGATTTTTCTCAAGGAAATACGAAGCAGTTATCTTTGATTTGAGCTCTATCTCTCCTTTCGGGAAAGCTGTACCGGTTGTATTTATGAACTCTTCTATCGATTTAACCTTCAGCTCTTCCACTGTGACAGGTATTTCGACATCTCCGGCAAGGTTTTGGTCCTGATTCCTGCAACCGGCGGCAAATGAGAGGACAACTGCGAATAAGATCAGATTCTTTTTCATATTGGGTAGTGTTTATTTTTCCAATTCCATTACTGGTGAAACCTGTTGTTTTACTTCGAAATCATAAAGGGTCTGGATCTTCAGGTTCAGCAGTTCCAGCTTGTATGATATGAGTGAATTTGTATAAGAAAGCTGTTTCTGAGAGAGTTGTTCCTGGAAAAGATTCAGGTCCATCCCTGTGAGATCGCCGTTCCTGTACCTCTCGAGATTCAGATCATAGGTAAGCTGTGCATTTGAAACGTTCTGACGGGCTATGTTGATCTGGTTCCTGAGGTTGATAAGGTTTCGGTAGACCTGCCTTATCCCGAGGATAATATTGTTGCGTTCTTCCTCGAAAGAGATATTTGCCGACTCAATAGTAGCTTCCGTAGCTTTGATCCTCGATTTTCTTTCACCCCAGTCCCACAGGGGTATTGTCAGTGACAGTGAAACTTCCTCATTATCCGTGGGATTTGAATATACGTTCCCAAATTTCTCATTATCCCCGAACAAACCGATTGAAAGACCGAGGCTTCCCTTGAATTCATTAAGTGCCTTTGTCTGGATGAGGTCGAACTGGGATGATTCGAGATCGATCTTCCTCTGCCGGAGTTCCATCCTGTTAGCCAGACCCTGATCTATTGCAAAGGAAATATCCACATTCACAGTGTCGACAGAAATATCTGGAAGCACTATAATATCATCATAAAGGTTCATTCCGATAAGAATCTTGAACTGGTCCTTTGCATTTTCAAGTTCAACCTGTTTGTTTTCGAAATCAGATTTTGCAGTTGCAAGGTTCAGTTCAGCCTGGAACATTTCCTCACGTGCTGAAATCCCTGCATCAACCTTATTTTTGATGATATCATAGCTTTGCTGCATATTTGTGAATGCCTGTTGTGATATATCAAGGCTCTGCTGCTGCTGGTATACATAATAAAATGCCTGGGTTACGCTTTTTTCAAGCGATAGCAGCTGGATTGCATAGCTTATTTTTGAATTTTCAAGAGCGAGCTCAAGTTCCTTAAGCTGCAGCTTTGTACGATTATATGTAAAGAGAGGTTGATCGAAATTAAGTGACAGGTCGTTACTGAATCCCTTTGTGGTGGAGTTGGTATATTCCGAATATGAATCGCGGTAGCCGAACCTGTTTACAAGTGATACCCTGGCGTCAGTAAAGACTATCGGTTGAGAGACCGTGAAAAGACCATAGCTTTCTGTGGTTTTCATTGAATTCCACTTGGAAATGAGTTCATTGAATGATCTGTTCTGGCTATAACCTATAGGATTGACAGTAAGGGAGAACTGTGATTTAAGAGCCGCATTCTGGGCATTGAGGTTTTCCTGGCTCCTTATAAGGTTAAGTCTGGTCTTTTTCATTGAAGGGCTGTTTGATTCAGCTATACCAAGGGCCTGTGTCAGAGTCAGACCCTGTTGTGAATAGCCAGATGTAATCCATAAAGATAAAACAGTGAATACCAATCTCTTAATTATGCTGAAATGTCTCATATGTTGATTAATTTTTGATTTTTCAATTAACTTTAACCCATTTTATGGCATCTCCGATCACCATTCTTCCGGTTGATTTATTCGAAAGCTCTACTTTTGCGCTGTCGGATGATATGTAATATCTTCCCAGCATATTCCAGCCTGGTTCTGCATTATCATATTCAAGGATTACTTCTTCAGCACCTTCATCATGGTATACCTTGTAGTGCAGATCCTTATATACATTCCCGCCTTCCCTGTCTCCTTCAGACCCGGGAGGGGGTGGTGGCCCTGCCGATCCCCGGCTTACTGACATCCTGTTGCCAGTCATTCCAATATAGCAGTAAACATCATAGAAGTCGGGCTTATTGATTTTCGTTTTCCATGTTATTGTTCTTTGTTCCCTGGAAGCACGGGTATATACAGCCGATCTGATATATTTGCCATAATATGACCACATTACAACTGGCTGCCAGTATTCGGGGGCCCAGAACATATTAATATTGTCATATCCGGTACCATTTCTTTTTTTGATACCCAGTATTTTTTTGAGAGGACTTTGAATTTCAATATTTCCGGCATCGAATCCGGGATCTTCATTATCGGTTATTATTTCACCCGGAAAACTGAATTCTGGCGATGATGACAACAGCTCTTCGCCTTCAGACATGGTTAACATGTCTCTGGATTTTTTTATTTCATCGATCGGAAGATTAATTTCGCCAGGTATATTTTTTGAAAAAAGTGTGTTAACCAGCATTGCCCTGGGCTCATAGTCAAGTATGATACTTATTTTCTTTGATTCCCCGGGCCCGAGAATGACAATTTTCGAAATGTCTTCAGCTTCCATTCCTCTTCCCTGCATTGAGATCGAATAGGAGCCAAATCCGGAACCGCCCTGAATAGTACCTGACATTTCTCCTCCCGGCCCCCTTCCTCCGGTCCTGAATGCAATATTGAAAATTCCGGGAACAGGTTCAGGATTGGATGCAACGAACGACACCAGGTATTTTGTTTTGTCATCAACAACGACCTGACTGGCCTGAAGGTTGTTGAACAGAAATCCCGGTTGTTCCCGGTTGTAGAACCAGTCGTGAAGATATGGGTAGAATTCAAATCCGAATTTTTCCTTCATGTCATTATTGAAGGTCATAATGTCGACGTTACGGAACTCATTATCATCGATGTATTTTGAAAACCAGGCCCTGAATTCGTCGATACCTGCCTTTGATCTGAAAAGGTTGAAGAGATAGTCGCCTTTTACAGTAAGGACTGTTCTCAGAGTATCACCTTTGGGATTCTGTGCGAGTATATCCCTGAAGCTTGAATTTCTAAGAATAAGATTTGCCCGGTCATTATCTGAAAGTCCTCCTGTCACTTCCCTGAAACCTGCCTGTGGTTCAACCTGTTTCTGAAGGTGTGATTCAAAGACTGCATTCAAAACAGGGTATTCTGAGGATGTAAAGTTGTTTTTGAAGAAATAAAAGCTTGGTCCCAGCCTGTAACGGACCGGTTCGTTGATTGCAACACCGTTTATAAACCGGAAATCTTCGCCGCTGATGAATGTATTTCTGATGAAGTCGTTAAAAATCCTTACCTGCAGTTCTTTGTCGGTAATCACCTGGTTATTCCTTGCCATCCTTTTTTTCTGTTGGGTAAATCTCTTCCCGAAGCCTGCATTCCTGAGAGTGGAAAGCATCTCGGGAAGAAGCACCATTGAAGGCTGGAGTTCAGCTCGTGTCTGTGTATTCATTCTCGGGTACGAAAAAAACTGTACAGGCACTTCGACAAGACTCAGCTGGCTAAAGGGATATGAGGTTGAGAAGCTTGTCTCAAGATCCCGCATAATTCCCGAAACAAGAAGTCCAAGGGTATCTTTTAGAAGAGGCAAGTCTTCCTTATAATAATCGTGGCCCGGGAAATGGTATGCCAGGTAATTGACAGAGTCGACGGTCAGGGTATCCGGTTCATAATTCCCGATAGCAAGCGTAATGCCTGTAAGGGGAGAATCGGTAGTGAAAGTATAATAACCGGCTTCATGATGCATGATTCCCTGTGAAACAGGAATAAGACCGTCGGTTGGTACTACCTTTAGGGTATATTTTGTAAAATCGATCTTTACCCTTGCAGGATTGGAAGGATAATAATTAAGTCGGGGTACAGGGTACCAGTATGTTTCAGGTGTTAGGAGAACAAAATCTTTATCCAGAAATGCCTGGCGCCGGTTAACCCTTACCATAGCAATGATATAGGGGTTTTCCTTTATGTTGCCGGAATAATCAGGATAGCAGAATGACTCGTCTATCGAGCCTTCATAATATATTGTAATTGAGTCATTTTCTTCGGGGGCAAGTTTATGTGAAGGACTGATCTCGATTATTTGCCTGTTTTGCCTGAAGCTGATCTCCGAATTCCCTGAGCTGACCTTTGTCACTTTAAGGTTGGGATTTAAAGAAAACAGAATTCTCCCGAGCGGATTTTTGTTGTTATTGATGAATTTTAGTTCTGCCGAGGCGGAGAAGGTGTTATTATTCTGATGAAATTCAACTGCGGCATCTGTCAGTGTAACAAATTCTTCATTCTCATATTGCCGGTTTGTCTCAATAGTGAGATTCTTGACCTTTATTTCATTTTCATAAAATGAAAAAGTGTTGTAACCGCAGACCAAAGCACCGGCAAAAAAAACAAACATAGAGAATGCAGATAAAGATGTATGGAACCTGGATTGAGGAAGGCGCCTGAAAAGCAAAACCGTTGCCATTACGAGCGATAATCCCAGGAAAAGGAAGAGAAGCCGTTGGTTCAGTATCCTGCCGGGATCATCGAATCCGATAATACCCGATTTGAAAACCGGAAATCCGAATGCCATATAATCGAATATAGAACCCATTCTGTAAAAAAGCCAGAAAATATCAAGCGCGGCAATCCCCAGAAGTATCAGAAAGGTTACTGCCTGGTTCCTTATAAGTGACATCAGTAAAAATGCAAGTCCGAGGCTGAAAATGATAGTCGGCACCGGAATAATGAGGAGGTATTCCAGATATGACATCCAGTCGACTGTCATTCTTTTGGAAATTATGTTAATCAACAGTCCTATCATCAGGATTACGATATCGAGGCCGATAAAGAGTTTCAGTATTCCGAGGGTTTTCCCGATGATGTATTCAAAATTCGACATCGACCTTGTATAAAGGACCTCATTCGTATCGACCTTTTTATCTCTTTTCAGAAAGTCAGATGCAAGGAAGATCACTATAATTGCCTGGCCGATGTTCAGGAGGTAAAGGTTAATGAGTGGCAATGATGAAGGAATGGAAACAAGATCCCAGTCTTCCTCTCCAACAGGTGAGAAGACGCCTATGTTCATCATTGTAAAAATAAAAAGGGATCCGATCGAAAACAGCCTGAAGAACCAGCTTCTTCTGAGAATCTTGGCCTCATATTTCGCCACACTCCTTATGTTGTGAAATGGTGTCATTTTTTATTCTGATAAATCGGCATGAAGTTTATGTTCCATATAAAAGACATAGGCATGTTCGATGTTTGGAATAATGACTTCTGAATCAAATTCAGGAATTTCATCAGAGACTATCTGAACCTCCCATCCATTTTCAGTTGGCAATGTTGAGATGATATTGTATTTTCCCTTTACAATATCATATTCCCGTTGTGCAAGATTAAGTTTGAAAACATGGTTTTCTGCCTGATTAACAAGGTTTTCGGGAGAGCCTGAAAAGACAAGTTCTCCCCTGTTAAGCAAGGCCATTCCCTGGCAAGTGGATGAGATATCTCCAACGATATGTGTAGAAAGGATGATAGTAACATCATGCTGGCTTAGCTGCGAAAGGATATTCCTGAATCTTATTCTTTCGTCGGGATCGAGCCCTGTTGTTGGTTCATCGACAATAATGATCCTAGGACTCCCGATAAGGGCCTGGGCAATGCCAAGCCGTCTTTTCATTCCGCCGGAAAGCCGGTTGGCCTGTCTGTCGCGTACTTCAAGCAAACCTACCTGATCGAGAAGCCTGTCAACCTCAGCGAGCCTTTCCCTTTTATTTCTCATTCCTGCCAGGGACCCTGAATAATCGAGAAATTCCCATGTTTTCAAGGATGTAAAAAACCTGAAGTCCTGCGGAAGATAGCCGAGCATACTTCGTAATTCCTTTCTGTGTTTCTGGATATCCTTCCCGTCGACCAGGACAATGCCTGAAGTTGGTTTCATCAGAGTGACGAGTATCCGCATGAGGGTTGATTTTCCGGCTCCGTTGGGACCCAGAAGGCCGAACATCCCGGTACCGAATTCAAGGTTTATATCCTTCAGGGCATGGTTGCCGTTTGGATATATTTTATTCAGTCCCCGGATCTCAATCTTCATGGTTATGGTAGTTTCCTGGTTTGTTTTTAAGTCTTTGACGCAATAAAGACGGAGAAAATTTCAAATGTGATGCCTGGGGCATATGTTCTTTAACATAAATCTTAAAATTATTAATTAGCGGAGACAATGGCAGTGCTCTTATTGATTTTTCAATCAAAACAATTCATAATTTTGTAAGCTGAAAATTTCAGGGTGGCATTTATAACAAATAAGAGAAAAATTATCAACGATCCGGTTTATGGATTTATAAGTATCCCGGGCGATCTTATATACGACATTATCGGGCACCCGTGGTTTCAGCGTCTCCGCAACATAAAGCAGTTAGGCCTTACAAGTTTCGTTTATCCCGGAGCCAATCACAGCAGGTTTCAGCATTGTCTTGGCGCTCTTTATCTTATGGAGACAGCTCTGGCCACCCTGAAAAGCAAGAATGTTGAAATCACTGACAGGGAAGAGGAAGCTGCACTTATTGCAATTTTACTGCATGACATCGGGCACGGCCCATTTTCACATGCCCTTGAGACCTCTCTCATAAATGGAATAGATCATGAAGCTCTTTCGCTTTTGCTTATGGAACGTATGAATGAAACGTTTGGCGGGAGGCTTGATCTGGCAATAGAAATCTTTAAAGGAACATACAACCGTATGTTCCTGCACGAACTTATCGCAGGCCAGATGGATATGGACAGGCTCGACTACCTTAAACGTGATTCGTTTTTTACCGGGGTAATTGAAGGTTCTGTAGGATCCGACAGGATTATCAGGATGCTTAATGTTGTTGACGGAAGGCTTGTAATTGATGAAAAGGGAATATACTCTGTTGAGAAATTCCTTATCGCTCGACGACTAATGTACTGGCAGGTTTATATGCACAAAACCGTGCTCTCTTCCGAAAGCCTGCTTGTGAACGTGCTGGCAAGGGCCAAGGAACTGGCAATGAAGGGTGTGGATCTTTATGCCACTCCGGCGCTCAGGTTTTTCCTTTACAATAACATTGGGCCTGAAGAACTTGAAAATAAGGGTGTTTTTACGCCGGGTCTCATTGCTGCAAATTTTACCCGGCTTGATGACTCTGATATCCTTTCCTCTGCAAAATACTGGGCTGATCATAGTGATCTTGTTCTGGCTGACCTTGCAGGACGACTCATGAGCAGGAACCTGCTGGCCGTTGAACTGCAGAACAAGCCTTTTCCTGAGGAAAGGATTGAAAAACTCAGGGAAAAAGCCCGTGTTATGATGAAAATAGACCAGCGAATCTCACAATATTATATTTTCACAGACAGTATATCAAATCTGACATATGCCCCTGATGCCCCTGAGGTGAGAATCCTGCTTAAAAACGGAAAAACAGCAGGGATAAGAGAGGTTTCTGATATGTTTGACCATGATCTTCTGTCGGAAAAGGTCACGAAGTATTTTTTATGTTATCCAAAAGAACTAAGATAAAAACAAACAGTGTATATGGAATTTAATGCTGCAACCATTGCCGGCTTCCTGAAGGGGGAGATAGTAGGGGATCCGGAAGTTAAAGTCAATACAATCGCGAAAATTGAAGAAGGTCATCCGGGAGCGCTGTCATTTCTGGCAAATCCCAAATATGAACATTATATATATTCTACTAAATCATCGATTGTCCTTGTCAACAGAACCTTTGTGCCATCGGATAAAGTTGAGGCAACGATGATAAAGGTTGACAATGCCTATGAGTCTTTTGCATCACTCCTACAGATGGTCGATGCAGCACGACCCCGCAAAAAAGGCATCCATCCGACTGCTATAATAGAGCCCTCTGTAACAGTCGGTAATAATGTTTATATAGGACCATACGCTTATGTAGGCGAAAATTGTATAATAGGAGATGAATGTTCCATTTATCCTCATGTTTTTATAGGAGACAATACAAGCCTGGGCAAAGGATGCATTTTAAATTCCGGAGTTAAAATCTACCACGACTGTGTTATAGGCAACAACTGCATTATTCATGCCGGGTCGGTTATCGGAAGTGACGGATTTGGCTTTGCTCCCCAGTCTGAAAGTGAATTCATGAAGATTCCTCAGCTCGGGAATGTAGTAATGGAGGATAATGTTGAGATTGGAGCCAATGTTGCAATCGACAGGGCAACAATGGGTTCAACAATTATCAGAAAAGGGGTTAAGCTCGACAACCTTATCCAGGTCGGGCACAATGTCGAAATAGGGGAGAATACGGTTATGGCAGGACAGTGCGGAGTGGCCGGATCGTCAAAGATAGGGAAGAACTGCATGTTTGGAGGACAGGTTGGGATTTCGGGACATATCAGGATAGCCGATGGAGTGAAGATAGGTGCCCAGTCAGGAGTTCCAGGCGATGTAAAAAAAGAAGACTCTATATTGCTTGGCTATCCGGCCATTGATCACAGGGATTTCATGCGATCGGCTATTCTGTTTAAAAGGCTCCCGGAAATGAAAACGAAGCTTGATTCACTGGAAAAGCAGGTGGAATCGTTGAAAAAGTAGTGATCGGGCACCATCTGCATCAATTAGAATGCATCATAAAAGGTTTGATCGTTTGATAGTTCGGTTTTTTTGATTTTTTTTGTACCCGGATTGTAAAAACCAATTGATCAGGGATGAGTGAGAAACAAAGAACACTTGCAAAAGAAGTTACACTGAGCGGAAGAGGTCTGCATACCGGGGTAAATGTCAACATTACTTTCAAACCTGCTCCTGCCAATCATGGATACAAATTCTGCAGGATCGATCTGCCCGGAAATCCGGTGATAGATGCCGTAGCAGAAAATGTTACAGACACATCAAGAGGAACGACTCTTGTTCAGAACAATGCATCAGTCTCAACCATTGAGCATGCCCTTGCCGCCCTACACGGCCTAAGGGTTGATAATGCACTTATTGAACTGGACGGACCTGAAGCTCCGATAATGGGAGGCGCAGCCTGGAAATTTACGGAAGCTATCAAATCAGCCGGATTCACTGAGCTCAAAGAAGACAGGAATTATTTCGTTGTAAAGCAAAAGATAGTTTATTCGGATGAAGAACATGGTGTTGACCTTATAGTCTATCCGGATGATCATCTTAGCATTAACGTTCTTATTGATTATAATTCCAAAGTCCTCGGAAACCAATACGCTATTCTTGATTCGATCGATGATTTTGAGGAAGAGATAAGCAAAAGCCGGACATTTGTATTTTTTCATGAACTTGAGCCGCTTCACAGGATGGGCCTCATCAAGGGAGGAGATCTCGATAATGCCGTTGTTATTCTTGAAAAAGAAGTAGAGCAGGAGGAGATTGACAGGATTGCAAAGATGTTCAACAGGCCGGGAATAAATAAGCATACGGCAGGAATACTTAATAATACCGAACTAAGATATCCTAATGAACCTGCCCGCCATAAGCTGCTTGATATAATGGGCGATCTGGCTCTTGTCGGCCAGCCGATTAAGGGAAAGGTAGTTGCAACACGACCCGGTCATTATGCAAATACACGACTTGCCAAACTTATCAGACAGGAGATAAAAAAGGCACATTCAAAAAAGAATGTACCTGAATATGATCCTTCAATGCCTCCTGTATATACACTTGAAGACATTAAAAAGCGGCTGCCTCACAGATATCCGTTCCTTCTGGTTGACAAAGTTATCTCACTTGACGATTCAACAGTGATTGGCATTAAGAATGTGACTTTTGATGAACATTTCTTCCAGGGCCACTTCCCTGACGAACCTGTGATGCCGGGAGTTTTAATTGTCGAATCACTTGCCCAGTGCGGAGGACTTCTTGTACTGAGCAATGTTGATGAACCTGAAAAATATTCTACTTATTTTCTTAAGATCGACAAGCTCAAATTCAAGCATAAGGTTGTACCAGGCGATACTCTTATACTTAAGATGGAACTTGTTGAACCAATGAGGAGAGGAATAGTAATGATGTACGGGCAGGCTTTTGTCGGAAATCACCTTGTAGCTGAAGGTGAAATGACAGCCCAGGTAATTAAAAATAAATAGTTTTTTACAATGATCTCAAATCTGGCATTTGTTCATCCCGGGGCCAGGCTGGCTGAAAATATTATCGTTGAACCTTTTGCCTATATTGGTGAAAATGTCGAAATAGGGGAAGGTTCATGGATCGGTCCACATTCCACTATCCTTTATGGCGCCAGAATAGGCAAGAGCTGCAGAATTTTTCCTACAGCAGTCGTTTCGGCAATTCCCCAGGATCTGAAATTCATCGGGGAGGATACTACAGCCGAGATTGGTGATGGAACAACACTAAGGGAAGGATCGACAGTGAACAGGGGCACTGTGGCAGCCGGTAAAACTGTTGTGGGCAGGAACTGCCTTATTATGGCATATGCCCATGTCGGACATGACTGCCTTGTGGGAGATAACTGTATCCTGGGGAATGGTACAGGTCTTGCCGGCGAAGTTAAAGTGGATGACTGGGCTATAATCAGTGCCGGGTCACTTGTTCATCAGTTTTCGCGGATCGGTGGTAATGCATTTATAGGAGGAGGGTCAAAAGTAAGGACTGACGTACCTCCATTTATTAAGGCTGACAGGGATCCTCTTTCTTATATGGGTCTTAACTCAGTAGGTCTAACCAGGAGAGGATTTGATACTGCCAGGATCCACAATATACATGAAATCTACAGGGCAATTTACCTTAACGGAATGAATATCTCACAGGCACTTGATTACATTGAAAAGGAAATATCGCCTTCTCCCGACAGGGATTATATTCTCGAATTCATAAGAAAATCAGAAAGAGGGATAATAAGGGGGCCAAGATAATATCAGCCCTCTGATGTTTCCCAGCCCTGAGCCTTAAGGGCTATTTCCGATCCTTCCTCGTTTATAAGCTTAAATCCCAGATCAGCATTTGTCATGTGGCCTATTATTGAAACGCCTGGTATTTCTTTTACCTTACCGGCCATTTCAACCGGAACAGTGAAAAGCAGTTCAAAATCTTCGCCGCCGTTCAATGCCGGAGTTGCGGGATCCATCTGAAACTCATCCGCCGCTTTTGATGTTTCAAGGTCGATGGGTATTTTTTCATACCAGATCCTGCAGCCGGTGCCGGAAAGCCTGCAGACATGTATAAGGTCAGATGCAAGCCCATCGGAAACATCAATCATCGCCGAAGGCTTAATATTTCTCTCTTTCAGGCTTGACACAACAGTTGAAGGAAATTCCGGTTTTAACTGTCTTTCAATAATATACTCGTAACCGGTAAAATCGGGTTTGAAACCACTTTCCCTGCTGAAAAGTTTCCTTTCCCTTTCCAGGATCTGAAGTCCCATAAAGGCTGCGCCGAAATTACCTGTAACACATATCAGGTCATTAGGTCCGGCACCATCGCGGCTTACCAGTTTCTCCTTCTCAACGATACCTGCAGCTGTAACACTGATGGTAAGTCCGGTAAGAGAACTTGTGATATCGCCGCCGGCAAGATCAACATTATATTTCCGGCAGGCAAGGAGTATTCCCTCATAAAGTTCATTTACCTTTTCTACTGAAAACTTAGAACTTAATCCCAGTCCAATGAGGATCTGGCCAGGAATACCGTTCATGGCATATATATCTGAAATGGCCCTTATAACAGTTTTATAACCAAGGTGTTTCAGCGGTGTGTAGATCAGATTGAAATGGATTCCTTCAAGGAGAAGGTCAGTTGAGACAAGCGACAAAGCTTCACCGGTGTCGATTACAGCGGAATCATCCCCGATACCTTTAACTGTGCCCTTGTTTTTAGCCGTAATATTTCGTTTAAGATAATTAATCAGTCCGAATTTACCGAAATTACCTATGGGTGTCTGGCTGTTTTCAGGATTGCTCATTATTGAAAAATATTTTCCAAAAAGGTTCTGAAAGAGATTATGTATGCATTATTCTGCGGCCGAAAGGATTGATAGCCAGTTCGGTAAGTTTAAAATGCTGGTTGCCGAACGGTATACCTACTATTGTCAAACAAAGTATCACGCCCAGGAAAGCATGTGTAAGTGCTATCCATATACCTCCGCAGAGAAGCCATAATACATTCATAACTACATTAAGACATCCTGATCCTTTCTCATCAATCCTGCTTGTCCGGCCAAAAGGCCACACTGCAAGTGATCCCATTTTAAGAGTCTGAAGTCCGAAAGGGATCCCTATTATGGTTATCATAAGGAACAAACTGCCGATAAAGTATTCAACAGCGATAATTATGCCCCCAAAAATCAGCCAGACAAGATTGCCGAGGATTTTCATTTTATACCGGTCTTATTATTCAAGAATGATGGTCTTATCTTTCGGATATTTAACTGAATATGTAAGTATCAGCTGTCTGTTTTCCTGAGGTTTAAGATCGAGATCCCATTTTACCTCACCTGTCTGGGGATTATACTTTGCTCCGGTAAGTTCTACGGCACTGACTTCGATGCCGCTGTTTGTTGAAACCGGGATCTGATCGTTAACGGTCATCCTGATTGCAGAATTCTTGTTGTTCCTCAAAGTTATCAGAAATGAATATGTTTCAGATTTGTTGGATCCCAGAGTTCGTTTACTGGTGTAATCCTGACGTTTCTCCCTTTTTACAAGGATGCTGTTGTCTGTACCAAGAGATACAGTAAGAGTATCTTTAAGTTGATTTACATTCAGATACGATTTTCCGACAAAAGTATTTTCAAAATAGAGAGTAGCTTCTCCGCTAATAAGTCCCTGTCTGGCCCAGTCGGTTATATTTCCTGTAAGATAAGCCAGCGGAGACAATTTGGGAACAGTAAGGTATTTAAATCCGGCCGGAGTGGATGAACGTTGTATTTCAATCGTCTGTACCTTACCATCAGGTTCAAGAGTATAGGGAACAGTAATATCGAATGTTACAGTTGTTTCGCCGCTTCTTTTTTCGACAGGTGCAGGCATAATTTCAACTTCCTTCATTTCAGATGTTTTTGTGGCAGCATCCATTTCAGCCATGACCTGTTCGTTGGCACGTTTTGCACCGGAAGCAACTCCGCGCAGTACAATGCCGGGTTTAGGTTCAGGATAATAATAATCTATGAACCATGTATCAAGGACAGGTATATCGCCTGCAATCCATGGGGTCGCATTGGAAAAACTCAATTTCACATCTTTCCATGTAACTCCTGTATTCTGATATACATTTGCCTTATAGAAAAAAGTCACCGGCAACGTAATATCATCAACTCTTATGTCGTAAGATGGATACCATCCTGCATTACTGACGACATATGAAAATGACAATTTTCCTGATGAAGGTAAGGCTGAGCTTATTGAAACAGTAATAACACCCGAAGGAAGCTGCTGTTTCCCTAATTTATCGGAGATCTGTTTCTGCAGGGCTGCTATTTGTTTTTCATAATCTTTTATGAGCCGGTTTTTTTTGAGAACAGCAGTCTTTACCTGATCCATACTGTTTGTATACAGATCCATTACGTTTTTGAACTGATCAACAGAGAATGTTGTTTCCTTTAAAAGGACAGCCCTGTTTGCCACAAGAAAGGCTTCTTTTTCCAAAAGCACGGTGACAGCATTTTTTTCATCTTCAACTTTTGTCTGAAGGGTTTCTATCTGATTCCGGATGCTTTTTATCTCGGGAATATCCTCAAGGTTTTCCAGGTAATTATTCTGATGGTTGACTGACAATATTACAAATTCGCCATATCCTTTAACCTGAATGCTCTGGGGATCGATATAGGGAGAGAGGCCCGTGAGTTTCAACAGGGTTGTTCCTGCAGTGATTTCAACTGTTGCTTCATGTGTCAGTTGAGCCCTGTCGGGGTAGATTGTAACGTGTTTTACGGGGGCTTTGATTTCTTTCTCCTGGTCGGCATGGAGTGCAACAGCAGATGCCTGAAGAATTATGAAAATTGTAACAATGATTTTCATTGCAATAGATTTTGGGACAATAAAGATAAAACATTCTGAAAATGTTCAGATACAATTATCAGGCCGAAAAAAGAAATGAAATAGGTTCAGTGTTATTTCAAAAGATCAAGATAAGCTGCAGAAGCCCCTTTTTCTTCAGGTCCAGGTCCGGCCATCGGGCAACCGGGAACAGGGCAGTTAATGATCTTGTGTTCCTTATTATCAGCCGGTTCCCATCCCATGATGAGATAAAGGGCGAAAAAGCCGACTATATAAGCGACAGCCACATGCCATCCTTTCTTAATCCAGATTATCACGTCACGGCCTTCCGGGAATTTATTGGTAATGGCAACACCTGCAGATGAACCAAACCACACCATTGAACCACCGAAACCTACTGTATATGCAAGCATACCCCAGTCGTAATGACCCTGGTCGAGACAAAGCTTTGTGAGCGGGATGTTATCAAATACTGCTGAAAGGAAGCCAAGGGAAAATGCTGTTGCCCAGGATGCATTTGGCAATTCTTCAACGGGCATAAGGGATGCACAGGTAACCAGGCAAAGCAGGAAAATTGTGCCTTTTAATGCACCAGGGACCTCTTTCCATGGAGCTTTACGGATAAAAGCTCCGATAATCATTGCGATCCACACTCCAAGAGCGGGCATGTCGTAAAGGATATTTGAGATTATTGCACCTGCAAGAATAAGGGCAACTACCAAAAGTTTCCCCCAGTCGATTTTCACATCAGGCGTGGCCTCTTTCTGGATTGGCTGGAACTTATCCTGCTGATGTGCACCGAACCATGCAAAGAACAGGAAGGCAAAGGCAGCGGCAACATAGGCATGAAGAACGTTTAATGCAGACACACCATCGATCCACATCATTGTTGTGGTTGTATCTCCCACAACACTTCCTGATCCACCGGCATTGCTTGCTGCGACAAGGGCAGCAATATAACCTATATGAACTTTGTGCTTAAAGACCACCAGGGCGATTGTTCCACCAATAAGAGCTGCTGCAATGTTGTCGAGGAAGGAAGAAAGTATAAAAACAAAGATGAGCAGAAGGAAAGGCCCTTTCCAGTCATCCGGCAGATATTTGGGAAGGATATCGGGCACACCTGATTCCTCGAAAATTTTGGAGAGCATCGCAAATCCGAGCAACAGGCCAAGAAGGTTCAGAATTATACCCCATTCTCCCTGCCTCAGTTCCTTATCCATAAGTTGCTCACCTATCGGTGTGGTTCCGAAGAAGTGTTCAAAAAAGTGAAATCCGGGATCAAAAATAAATTTGAAGGCAAGAAGCACCGTCACTCCGGTAACAGCTACCCAGAATGTCTGTTTGTGGAACAATGCCACACCCAGAAGTATAAATCCGAAAATTATGAATTCAACACGAACCGGACCAATCATAGGCACCTTGCCGTCAGCAGCAAAAAGGCCCAGAGGCAGAATTAAAATCAGCAAAAAAAGAAGAATCTTTTTATCGTACTTTTGAGCAATTTTCCTTATTGAACTGAGCATAAAACTAAATTTATAAGATAGTCTGTTTCAAGAATTGACAAGGCGCCAAATTATAAATAATTTCAAGCCGATTCAAAAATACGGTCATTACTTTATATGATTTTTATCATTAATACCCTCCACGAAATTTTTCAGTATCAATTTTTTCATGGATACCTATTTTTTGATATTTTTGCATTTTTATTTAGATTAAATTTAAATTAGAAAATCTGAGACCAACAATAAGCATTTCAATTTGTTAATAGATTAGGATGGTTTGGGCTTTATACAGGAAGTGATGGAAAATGATCAGGATAAAATAATAAATGATGTAACTTCAGGTGAATATAAGTACGGGTTTTACACAGATATTGATACTGATAAGATTCCCAAGGGCTTAAATGAAGATATAATCCGTCTTATTTCAGAAAAAAAGAAGGAACCTGACTGGCTGCTTGAATTCAGACTGAAATCATTCAGGCACTGGCAGACAATGAAAATGCCTGCATGGGCAAACCTGAAGATCCCGCCAATAAATTATCAGGATATTGTTTATTATGCAGCTCCGAAACAAAAGGTCTCTCCTGCCAGTCTCGATGACATTGATCCCGAACTGAAAAGAACCTTCGACAAGCTGGGAATCCCTCTTGAGGAACAGAAACATCTCTCAGGTGTTGCCGTTGATGCAGTTATGGACAGCATTTCAGTGAAGACAACTTTCAGGGAGACTCTTGCCGAACTTGGTATTATCTTCTGTTCTTTCAGCGAGGCAGTAAGGGAATATCCTGAACTTGTTAAGAGGTATATGGGAACTGTTGTGCCCTATACTGATAATTTCTTTGCATCACTTAATTCGGCGGTATTCAGCGACGGGTCGTTCTGTTATATTCCAAAGGGAGTCAGATGCCCTATGGAACTGTCGACATATTTCAGGATTAATGCAAGCAATACAGGCCAGTTTGAACGCACACTACTGGTTGCTGATGAAGAAAGTTATGTCAGTTATCTTGAAGGCTGCACTGCTCCCATGAGGGATGAAAATCAGTTGCATGCTGCCATTGTTGAGATAATTGCGGAGAGCAATGCCGAAGTAAAATACTCTACTGTCCAGAACTGGTATCCTGGTGACAAGGATGGCAAGGGAGGGATTTTCAATTTTGTAACAAAAAGAGGTATGTGCAGGGGTGCTTACTCGAAAATTTCATGGACACAGGTTGAAACCGGTTCTGCAATAACATGGAAATACCCTTCCTGCATACTGAAAGGTGACAATTCGACTGGTGAATTTTACTCAGTGGCAATTACAAACAACCACCAGCAGGCTGATACAGGAACCAAAATGATCCATATCGGGAAGAATACGAAAAGCACTATTGTTTCGAAGGGCATTTCCGCAGGAAAGGGACAAAATAGTTACCGGGGGCTTGTAAAGGTGTTGAGAAACGCCTCAAATGCCCGAAATTTTTCACAGTGCGACTCGTTGCTGCTTGGCGATAAATGCGGAGCTCATACATTTCCGTATATTGAGGTCGGCAATCAGACTGCAATCGTCGAGCATGAAGCCACAACATCAAAGATTGGTGAGGATCAGATTTTTTATTGCAACCAGAGAGGCATATCGACAGAAGATGCTGTGGGGCTGATTGTAAATGGCTATGCGAGGGAAGTAATTAACAAGCTTCCGATGGAATTTGCCGTTGAGGCACAAAAGCTCCTTCAGATCAGTCTCGAAGGCAGTGTAGGTTAGAAATGATCATTGATTTTATTATATTATGCTGAACATTAAAGATTTAAAAGCTTCAATCAATGGGAAAACAATCCTCAAGGGAATAAGCCTTGATGTAAAACCAGGTGAGATCCATGCCATAATGGGCCCTAACGGTTCAGGGAAAAGCACTCTGGCTGCAGTTCTCGCCGGCAGGGAATTTGTCAAAGTGGATGAAGGACATGTAACTTATTTTGGAAAGAATCTTCTCGATATGTCACCTGAGGAAAGGTCAAAAGAAGGTATTTTTCTTGGATTTCAGTATCCCATTGAAATACCGGGGGTCAGTATGGTGAATTTTATGAAGACCGCTGTAAATGAGCACAGGAAACATAAAGGTCTGGATCCGCTTTCAGCTTCTGATTTTCTGAAACTTATGCGTGAAAAAAAGGAACTTGTCGAAATAGACTCAAAGCTTGCCAACAGATCAGTCAATGAAGGTTTTTCAGGAGGAGAGAAAAAGAAAAACGAGATTTTCCAGATGGCCATGCTTGAGCCAAAGCTGGCTATTCTTGATGAAACCGATTCAGGACTCGACATTGACGCTCTCAGGATTGTTGCAAACGGGGTCAATAAATTAAAACGGCCTGATAATTCAACGATTGTCATCACACATTACCAGCGCCTGCTTGACTACATTGTACCGGATGTTGTTCATGTACTTTATGACGGCAGGATTGTTAAGACATCAGGTAAGGAACTTGCCCTTGAACTTGAGGAAAAAGGATACGACTGGATAAAGAAAGAGGTTGATAATCAGGACTAAGATGAACGGTATATCTGAAGTAACAAACTATTTTTCTGAGTTATATGCAGAGAACATCAAAAGAATTACGGATGATTCTTCTGCTTTTATTAATTCCTTCAGAAGCAGCGCTTTTGAACAATTCAGCCGGCTGGGCGTTCCGACAAGGAAAAATGAAGCATACAAATACACAAATCTGGAACTATTTTTCAAGCACGAGTATAAAACCTATTTCATACCTGAAAAGGCTGACTTCATAAAAGCTGAAGATTTCAGATGTGATGTTACGGATCTGGATGCTCATGGCATAGTGCTTATGAACGGCTTCTATCCTACGTTAAACGGCAAACTCAGGGAACTCCCCGGCGGTATAACAATAGGAAGCCTGAATGAAGCATCCAGGAGGTTTCCAGGTATTATTGAAAAACATTATTCAAAATATGCGAAAAGCAATACCGACGGGTTGATTCACCTTAACACTGCCATGGCATCCGACGGTGTATTCGTTCATGTCCCCCGTGGCGCACAGCTTTCAAAGCCTGTCCAGGTCGTGAATCTTGTCGATTCGGATGAAGATACATTCAACCAGCACAGGAATTTAATCGTCGTGGAAGATAATGCCGATCTGACAATAATAATATGCGATCATACACTTTCACCAAGCAAGTTCCTTACAAACGCAGTTACTGAAATCCATGTTGGCGAAAATGCCCGTTTCAACATTATCAGGGTTCAGAATGAGCATAATAATGCATGCAAACTCACGCATACCTTTATACATCAGGAGAAAAACAGTTTTACTTCATCTGCCAACATTACCCTTCACGGGGGCCTTGTGAGGAACAGCACTTATCATTATCTCGGAGGGGAAGGAGCAGAGACAAATTCATACGGATTGTACCTTGCGGATAAGTGGCAGCATATAGATAACTTTGTAAACATTGACCATGCCTTTCCCAAATGTACGAGTAACCAGCTTTTCAAAGGAGTACTCGACGAAATGGCAACAGGAGCTTTTAATGGCCGGATATATGTGGCCCCGGATGCACAGGGTACTCAGGCATATCAGAAAAACAACAATATTCTTCTTACTGACGATGCCAAAATGGATACAAAGCCCCAGCTTGAGATATATGCGGATGATGTCAAATGCAGCCATGGGGCAACAGTGGGGCAGCTTGACGAAAATGCACTTTTCTATATGCAATCGCGAGGGATCGACAAGCGGCAGGCAAGACTTATGCTGATGTTTGCCTTTGCACATGAGGTGATCCAGAATATCAATGTTGAGCCTCTGAGAGAAAGAATGGACGGGCTTGTGATGCAAAGACTCAAAGGTGAGCTTTCGAGATGTGCAAGTTGCATGGTCAAATGCGGTTAATTATTGGCAAAGGTGAAAGACATTTCTCAAATACGGGCTGATTTTCCGATCCTAAGCAGGAAAGTATATGACAGACCCCTGATCTATTTTGATAACGGGGCCACAACTCAGAAGCCGCTTTGCGTTCTGGATGCTGTCAGGGAGGTTTATACCAGCTATAATGGCAACATACACAGGGGGGTGCATGCGATGAGTGACATGACTTCCGAGGCCTACGAAAATGCAAGGGAAACTGTTCGTTCATTTATAAATGCAGCCAGACGTGAAGAAATAGTTTTTACATCAGGAACAACAGGATCAATAAACAGTATTGCATTTTCTTTCGGAGAAAGGTATATATATGAAGACGACGAAGTGCTTATCAGCAATCTCGAGCATCATGCCAACATTGTGCCATGGCAGATGATGTGCGAAAGAAAAAGAGCAGTATTGAAAGTAATTCCTGTCAATGACAATGGTGAAATAATTTTCGATGAATATCTTAAGCTGCTTAACGGACGAACAAAAATCGTTGCCGTTACCCAGGCATCGAACGCCCTTGGTACTCTTGTTCCTGTAATTGATATCATAAAAGCTGCACATTCGCTAAATATACCGGTACTTGTCGATGGAGCCCAGGGAATACAGCATGGAATTACTGATGTGGCAGCTATGGATTGTGATTTTTATGCTTTTTCGGGGCATAAGATTTACGGGCCGACAGGTATAGGTGTTCTGTACGGTAAGGAAAAATGGCTTTCTGAACTTCCTCCGTGGCAGGGAGGCGGCGATATGGTAGATAAGGTTACTTTTGAAAAGACAACATATAATGAGCTGCCTTTCAAATTTGAAGCAGGAACAATGAATTATGCAGGAGCAATAGGTCTTGGCAGGGCACTTGATTATGTTTCCGGTATTGGCAGGAATGAAATAGCATCCCGTGAAAAACAGCTTCTCGATTATGCAAACAACCGGTTGTCTGTAATTAAAGGTCTTAAAATAATTGGAAATTCACCTGACAAGATTTCCACAATTTCATTCCTGCTTGATGGCATCCATCAGTACGACACAGGAATGATACTCGACAAGCTTGGCATTGCAGTCCGGACCGGGACACATTGCGCCCAGCCTTTAATGGACAGATTTGGCATTGAAGGGACGGTAAGGGTTTCAATGTGTTTTTACAACACAACCGATGAGATAGATGTTCTTGGCGCAGGAATTGAAAAGGTGATACAAATGTTTTCATGATAATAAATAATGACAATTGACGAGGTTCAGGACAGTATAATTGATGAGTTTTCAGTAAGTGATGACTGGATGGATAAATACAACCTGCTTATCGATATGGGAAAGGATCTTACTGCCATAGATCCGAAGTATAAGGTAAAGGATTTCCTTATTGAAGGGTGCCAGTCAAAAGTGTGGCTTCATCCGGAATATAACGGTGAAAAGATAATATTTACTGCCGACAGCGATGCAATAATTACGAAAGGTATTGTCGGACTGCTTATAAGAGTGTTTTCGGGAAGAACCCCTGATGAGATAATCGGAGCGGATCTATATTTTATCGACAGGATTGGTCTGAGGCAGAATCTGTCACCCACGAGGTCGAACGGCCTTCTGGCAATGGTACGGCAGATGAAACTATATGCAATGGCGTATAAGGCAGGCGCGAAATGAAATATCGTAATCCGGAAAATAAAAATCTTTCACTAAACAGGAATCATAACACAGGGTAAAATGGATCCTACAGAACAGCTCGAAATAGAAACCAGGATTGTACAGGTGCTGAAGAGCATTTACGATCCGGAAATACCGGTGAATATTTATGATCTTGGTCTTATATATAATATTGACCTTGATGATGATCATGTGGTACATATCACAATGACGCTTACAGCGCCTAACTGTCCCATGGCAGAGGACCTTGTGGAAGAAGTGAAGTACAAGGTAACAGGAACGAGAGGGGTCAGGGACTGCGACCTGAAACTTACTTTCAATCCTCCGTGGGACAGGAGTATGTTAAGCGATGAAGCAAAGCTTGAACTGGGATTTTTATAGTATATTGAATGGGAAGCCGGTTTGATAAAAATGATTTGTCAAAACGCATAAAGATAAAAGCATCTGAGCTTGGGCTCAACTTATGCGGAATTGCCAGGGCACGCAATCTTGAGGAACTGATACCCGGTTTCAGATCATGGCTCGATGCTGGCATGAATGATATCATGCAATATCTTGAAAATGACCCTGAAAAGAGATTTAATCCGTGCACACTTTATCCCGATGCAAAATCACTGGTTGTTACCGGACTGAGCTATTATTCCGATGTATTGCAGAAAGACCCGGAAGCACCCCTGCTTTCGAGATATACATATGGAAGTGACTATCATTATGTAATAAAGACCAAACTGGGTGAGCTGTATAATTGGATAAAGAATGCAGTACCTGAAGCTGCCGGAAGAATAGTTGTTGACAGTTCATCAATGGCGGAAAAAGCATGGGCAAGGGAAGCCGGGCTGGGCTGGCAGGGAAGAAATTCAATCATAATAAATAAGGAGATAGGATCATTCTTTTTTATCGGAATACTGATGCTTAATCTGGACCTCGCGTATGACGATCCAATTACTGGAGATCACTGCGGAACATGCAGGATATGTCAGGATGAATGCCCTTCGGGGGCAATAAACGGCGACAGAACAATTGATGCAAGGAGATGCATTGCAAATGTAACCATAGAGAGGAGAGGTCCGATCCCCCAGGAACTTATTCCTATGCTTGGCGGAAGAGTCTATGGATGTGATAAATGCCAGGAGGTGTGTCCGTGGAATAAGGCTCCTCACGTGAGAAGTGCGCCGGAATTTGCAATTGACGATGAGATCGCAGTGATGACAGCAGAGGAATGGAAAAACCTTTCAAAGGAAAAGTTCACAAGGATTTTCAGGAAAACAGCCATGAAACGGGTTTCCTATGAAAAGATGATGTCAAATATTAAAGCTGTTCTTGGGTCCTAGCAGAAATTACTCTTTGTCCCCAAGGACAGTCACGACTATTTCCCTTTTACTTCTTGGCCCGTCAAATTCGCATAAAAATATATTCTGCCATGTTGACAGACCTGGTTTGCCATCAATTACAGGAATGCTTTCCGACGGACCGATCAAACCGGCTTTAAGATGGGCATCCCCATTGTCATCCTGATGGTCGTGTTCCCATATTCCTGAAGGAATAAGCTTGTTGAGGAAGGTAACAACATCGTTCTGAACAGACTGGTCCCAGTTTTCCTGTATCATTATTGCACATGTCGCGCCTCTGGCATAAACCGAGGCAATACCATTCCGGATGCCGCTAATTTTTATTATTTCATCGACCTTAACAGTAATATCGTAAAGTCCGTTCTTTTTATCTGTCGACATGCTAAATATCTTTTGCATAATAATTAATTGTTAATCTTTTAACAATCCTGCCAGGCAGGAAAATTATTCTTCAATTCTTTTTACCTTTCTGTTAAAAATACGTCTTATTAATAAATAGTTCAAAAGTTTTGATAGAAAAGGAACTGATAGACGAGTGCAGAAATGGCAATCTGCAAAACTTCAGAAAGATCTTTGAAAGAACATCGCCAATGATATTTTCAGTTGCATTCAGGATGCTGTCTAATGAAGAAATTGCAAGGGATATTGTTCAGGAAACAATGATTACTGTGTGGCAGAAAATAAACAGGATTAAAACCCCTGAAAGTTTCAAAATATGGATCTACAGAATAGCAGTTAACAAATGCTATGATTATCTCCGGAAAAGAAAACATGACAGTGAAGTCAGAATGAATGAAGATGGGTGGATATTTTTATCAAACCATATTAAGGATGAGGTTACATCTGATCTGGATAACCAGGAGATTGGATTGATTATTAACAGTCTTACAGATAAGCTAAGTATCAAGCAGAAGACCGTTTTTGTTCTTTCGGAGCTCGAAGAGATGACTAATGAAGAAATCCAAAACGTCACAGGAATGAGCCCGACAACCATAAAGGCTAATCTGTACCATGCAAGGAGAAAAATGGAAGGGTTGTTGGAAAAATATATGAAAGATGAGTGATGGAAATAATAAATATGAGAAAGTTGTAAAGATTATCAGGGAATCCTTGCCTGCTTTTCCACATCCTGAGCTTATTGAGGATGCAGTAATTGAAAAGATAAGAACCAAAGATCAGTTCAGTGCCGGGATCAACGGCCTGATTGATACTGCATTTGGATGGATTTATTCAGGATGGGTCAGAAGGAGTTTTATCGGCGCTGCCCTGATTCTTTTTGCCGTATTTGTCTATCAGCAAGCGGACCTGTTAAGGTCAGTCAGAAGTCTTGAAAGGGAGGTAGTTACAATTACACATGAGCAACCATTGTTAAATGTACGCGATCTTGAGAGGAGGCTGACAATATTTAAAATATCCTCTAAGATAGGTCCGGAAAGGAAAATCGAAATAAATGAAAGTCAGCTTAAGGAATTCATGGACTCATACAAAAATCTTGAGCTGAAATATGAAAACCTGAACAGGATGATTCAGGAAGATACTCTTTTGAAAAAATATTTTGAGAAAAAGTTTGAAGAAATAGAAAAGAACAAATCAAAAATCTAATGAAATGAATAATAAAACCGTCAGACTGGCGATAGCGATGATTTTTATATGTGTGCTGTCATGCAACGAACCCCGGACCATTGTTACAAATATTGTGTATAAGGATGGCTCGATAAGAAGGAAAATTGAAATGAAATCTTCGGAAAACAAGTTCAATGTTTCTGACCTGCAGGTGCCGTTTGACAGTACCTGGATCATAACAGACTCACTTGAAATAAGTGAGAAAGGAGATACAACCTGGGTGAGGAGGGCAGAAAAGCTTTTTTCAGGTACAGATGAGATAAATAATCTTTACAAGGCTGACAGTGGTGTCAATAAGGAAATAGAAAGACATGCCGTATTCATTAAGAAATTTAAATGGTTCAATACTGAATATTCCTTTATGGAAACAGTAGACAAAACAATGAAATACGGTTATGCTATAAGTGATTTTCTTAATCCTGTTGAACTGCGATGGTTTTATTCTCCGGACGATATTATTACGGAAAAGGAAAATGGTGCCGACAGCCTTAAATACCGTGCATTCAATGATACTATCGATAAAAAGACAGAAGAATGGATGATAAAATGCCTGTCGTCAGAATGGATTCATGAATTTGCTACCCTTATTTCAGGAAAATCCAATAGTATATCAATTGAATCATTATTAGCCAAAGAGGAAGATCTTAGCCGCCTGGTTAAGAAAAGCGGTGATGATTTTGACAGTCTGTGGGCCAATGGCATAATTATTCGGGGATTACTCGGGGATGGGGATGCAGAAAGATTTGGGATTGAGGCTGATTCAGCTGCAAATATCGCTGCTTCCAGATTGTTCCCGACTTTCAGTGATTATTCAGTCAGGGTAATAATGCCCGGCAGACTGACGGAAACAAACGGTTTTGTCGATTCTGCAGGTAAAATATCATGGCCTGTAAAATCTGAATATTTTCTTACTGCACCTTATGTAATGAAAGCCAAATCAAGAACAATGAATTTTTGGGCGTGGATTGTATCGGGGTTGTTTCTTGTGTTTGTGCTTTCAGGTGTAATTATAAGAGAAAAAAGAAAAGGCTGAAAGAATCCAGCCTTTTAACCTAACCTAATAACCCTGAATATAATCAACTAAACTAACCTTCATAATCTTTCAGGATATGCATCAGTTTCTGACGTGTGAAGAATATCCTGCTTTTAACAGTTCCAATTTTAAGGCCCAGCTTCTCAGCTATCTCATGATATTTAAAACCTTCAACATGCATTTTAAAAGGGATCCTGAAGTCATCGCTTAATGATTCGATTGCTCTTTCAATCTCTCCATGTGCAAAATCCGATTCAGGAGAGATAAATCCCTTGTCATGGGGCATATTTAAGTAATAGAGATCCTGAGTTCCGTCAATTATGGTATTCTCCTTAATGTTGCGCCTGTAATTATTTATGAAGGTATTTTTCATTATAGGGGACTTCTATAAATTAAACCTTTGATATACAAATAAATATAAGTATATTTAGGCTATAAAAATAGCCGAAAAATGAATAAATATAAAAGCACTGGAAATAGAGGTCTTTTTGATGAA